>Ga0316204_10001409_pt1 | contig 65643 bp, 91 predicted proteins | sample 6monrhotite_MG_2_FD_205661 | JGI IMG/M metagenome (GOLD analysis project Ga0316204, IMG submission 205661) | Microbial mat bacterial communities from mineral coupon in-situ incubated in ocean water Damariscotta River, Maine, United States -... | ecosystem: Environmental > Aquatic > Marine >... | reverse complement strand
TTGTGCCACTTAAAAATGCAGCAATATCTTCAATCGTTTCTATACGTTGTTCATCCATTTGTACCAACATCCTCCTATTATGGACGACATACTCGATTTCAGACTCATTTCATATTGGAAAAGGCTGTTTATAACTGTATTCGTGCTCTAATAATCGAATCGGCGAGAGAAAAAAAGATAAGATTACGTCAGATAAGTTTTAAGGGCTGTGTGCAAACATTGCGGCAGTGTGGGAACCCCACCTTAGCCAACCCTATATCACACAAACGGAAAGGCTGCGACTGATGCAATGTTTGTATGTTTCAATCGCGGGTAGCATCCTCCACCAACGCTCTGGTAGAAGCGAACCTAGGGCAGTAAAACGGAGACCAAAGCCACACCGTTTACTCACCAAAGCTAGGAAGGATTACAAGCAGTGAAATACTATGAAAAATTGACTAAAAAGGGCTTAAGTCAGCGGCATTCGGAGCAGAGCCCTTTAATGAAGGCTTGGGTGCTTTTTTCTCTTGGGTTTCTGCATAATTGGTTTATGAAAAGGTTGAAAGATAAGTTATGGGAATAAAAAAAGCCTATAAGCGTGATGCTTACAGGCTTTTTAAATGCGTGGTACCGGGAGCGGGAGTCGAACCCGAACATGCGCCAACGTCAGGAACAGCAAGAACCCAATTAAAATATAGGGAAACGCGCACAAGTCGCATATCTAACCAGGGTGCCAAAGTGCTTGAAAATACGCCTATGAGCGTGGCTTTTGGTCACTGTTTGGGCACTGGGATAGTTCTGCTATGAAGAAAGTAATCTTTTTCATATTAGGCTTGGTTGTTTATGTTTTAAAAGAACTGCAAAACTTCTTTGATCCATTCGATGACGATGACAGCGGATGGGGGTTTGGCGTATGAGCACAAATCAATGCCGCTACAGAAGCATGCCAGTTGGTTTTTCTTCAGGCCTCAACTCATGTCAATCAATCGCGCTCTATTCATCCATATATACATCTTCTGAAATGAACCTTTGCGGCGTCATGTTTGCATCGCAAGAGCGCTTGGCTGAATTAGCTGGCATCGATGGACTTTTCAGAAAGAAAAAGGTGGCAAAGGCAATCGCCGCACTTGGTGAGAAAGCAGTGTGGTGGCCAGAGTATAACATCATCTTTTTGCCGCAGTTTTCAATGTGGCAAGCTGCCAATCCAAACATCTGGATTGGAGCCATGAAAAATGCATCAAACCTACCTCCACAGGTTGCCCAATTGGTAATGGGCTCAATCTTCCAAGATTACAAAACCAGTGTTGATAAAGATAAACCATATTATTCAAAGACCCTTGATAAGCTTAGAAAACTAGCCGATTCTTTAACCGTTCCCGAACCGTTAAACAAACCGTTTGCAACCGTTCCCGAAACTCACGCGCACGTAACGCGCCCACGCGAGCCCGCGCGCTCTACAGAGTGTACAGAGTGTACAGAAGGTACAGATATTACACACACACACACAGAGAGTGAGCGCGATATCATTCTTTTATTCAATCGGTTCTGTGAGTTGTTCCCCAACAAATCAAAAACTGATTTAGTGATCACATCAGAGTCAACAATATGGAGTGCTTTAAAATCTGCTCTTGAAATCAATACCCCTGATTATTGGCTAAATATTTTTAGCAAAGCCAGTGAGAGTGATTTTTTAACAGGCAGGAAAAAAGGAAAACAAAAGGATCCATTCACTATGAACATCTCTTTCCTCATTAATCCAGCTAACACCAAGAAAATTTTATCTGGTGGATACAACGCTTTTCAAGAAAGAAGAACTGCTCAAACAGGAGATGATTTCTAATGCAATCAATTCAAGATCTTATTCCTGAAAAACACAGGCACCATTTCAAGCCAGCCGATTTGGAGACAAAAGTTTGCAGCTATCATGGCGACTATTTTGGTGATAAGTGTGAATCGTGTGAGCGACAGTTGGCCCAACGTGAAAAAGCATTGGTGGCACAGTGTGAGAGCATGGGGCTTGCACCAAGATATCATGGGTTAACCTTTGCCGATTTTTGGCAAGAACATGATGGGCATCGCAGAGCGCTTAAATATGCGCGGCGTTTTTTTGATGGTGATATTTCTAGCCTATTGTTTGTTGGTGAATCATCGAGAGATGGTGGGTTTGGCACAGGCAAGACAACGCTTGCTGCAATTTTGCTGTTTGAATTCGTGAAGCATGGCAAATCACCTGGTTACTACTGCACAGCAAATGATATTGATCGTGGTATTCGTGATGCGATGAACCCTGATAGCAAGATTAGTCGTGAGGAATACGTTAAAAACTTCAAAAGGAAACCTTTTTTAGTTGTAGATGAAGTAGCGGCAAGCCCACTGGGTGAATATACCTGCCAAATCTTGTCAGACATTTTGGCTGAGCGCCTTGATTATGAGCTGCCAACGATTATCTGCAGCAATAAGGGCATGGAGCATCTATCAACGAAGGTATTTCACCCAAGAGTTGTGGACCGATTACGCAATGATATGGCCCAAGTTGTATTCAACTGGCCATCGGCTAGAGGGCAACGCTGATGCTTGTTTTTCCCTTTGTTTATATAGCTTGCACGGTAATTAGGTTCTGTTCATACACCTTGGAAGTCGGAGCGAAAGGGCTTGATGTGTTGTTGTATATAGGGGGTAGGTTGTGCCTATGTGGCAACCTATGTTCTTTTGGTAAAGAAATTTGCCAAAAACAGAGTCGGAAGGGTCGGAGCGTGTTTACTAGGCGCTGTTCTAAGTGTTTGTTTTTATTGTATGTTGTGTGCCTTGGTGGTTCCACCGTGTACGCTAAGGGGTACCCCCCGTCAAAAGCTCAGTACCACAAAGCGAAGCGGGCACACTATGTGGCTCGTAATAAATGGGCGATTTTCAACTTTTGGATTTGGGAGCCTGCGGCATGAATTTCGCGTGGACACCCCAGCATTCGTCTTTATTCACGGATTATCATGTCATTACACGTGGCTGCAGCCGAAGTGCTGCGCATAAGTATTGCGAAGTTGCGCGCATGTTCTTTGGTTGGGTTCAAAGCAATGGTCTTCCATTGAGCAAGAACACAGTCGAAGAATGGATGAAGTATTTGGTTGTCAGTCGAGGCAATCATTCAAACGCCACCAGAGCCAGCCGCTTATCTGCATTGCGTAGCGTGTGTGCCTGGCTGGTTGATACAGACAAGCTGCCAAGTAATCCATGCGATGGTGTGCCCACACCTAAAGTGAGCAAAACAGCTGCCCAGAAGTTTAGCCATTCCGAATTGCGAGATATGTTCTCAATCGCAGAGAATGAAACTGCAACCACAGTGCGCGACCGCTGCATTTTGATGTTGTTTTATGCCACGGGCATGCGCCGCGAAGAAATGGCAAACTTAACGATTCATCGCATTACGCTTGCCCACCGCACAGGACGTGTCCACGTGATTGGCAAGGGTGCCAAACAGCGCGTGATTCCATTTGAGGGCCCAATTGTTGGCGAGTTGACCAAATGGCTTGTGGTTCGCCAAATGTATGCAGCTGACAGCGAAGACAGCTTTTTCATCAGCTTCCATGGCAATCGTCATCAGCCAAGTGGTGGCCGCATGGGCATTCGTGGCATGCATGATGTGATCAAGCGCGTTTCCAAGCGTGTGGGCCTTAAAGGTGATGTTTTCCTTCACAAGTTGCGCAGCACCTACGCCACCGAGTTATACGACCACGGCATTGGCGTTCAAGAGATTGCCTTGTTAATGGGCCACTCAAGCATTGAAACAACAATGCGCTACATCGCCATTTCAGAAAGACACTTACAAAAATCACGCCTGGGCACAGCCCACTGGCAATCCATCTTGGGGAACTGATATGACCAACATCATGGCACAACGAAACGAACTACTTCAGGCATCGGCAGAAGATGCTACGGGTTTGGTATCTATCGGTCGCAGACATGGCGCAGAGGCGCTTTCTGACATGCTAGATGCCCTCTCAGGCGGCATTGGTGGCGAGTTCTACGTTCAGACCGCAGAAAACTTCTTTAAAGGCCTTGCTAAGCCATTTCGCGATGCCGACATCATTGCCCACTGCAAAGGTGGTGATGACACAGCGTTATTCGCCGCCAAGCACAACATTTCAGAAAACAGAGTGCGCGAAATCATCAGAAACAGCGCCAGAGAGGTTGAGTGATCATGGCAAAGCCTAAGAAAAACAAAAAGCCACTAAGCCCTGCCCAAATCAAGCAGCGCCAAGATGCCTCGCTGAAAGCGCGCAAACACGCCACAGGCCCCAAAACAGATAAAGGCAAAAAAGCATCATCCATGAATGCTTGGAAACATGGCATGTCAGCCAAAGCCTCCATGTCAGCCATGCAAGGCAAGCCATGCCAGACCACTTGCCCCAAATATGACACATGCCCCTTTATCAAAGAGCAAAAAACCAAAGCAGGGGGCAGATGCCTTGATGTGATTGATTGGTCAGTGATTGAAGAGGCTGGTAGTGCCATTGTTTCTGCGCAACAAGGCGACATGGAAGCTTTGCAGGGTCTTGCCGCATTGTTAATGGGTCAAAATGTCGCCCTGATTCAACAGGCATTCAAAGACATTCAAGACAAGGGCATGTGGGTATCTCAAGATGTATTTGGAGCCGATGGCGACATTGTAGGCACCAAAGAGTTTGAAAACCCGCAAATCAACATCCTCATCAAACTTATGGACAAGCTGGGCATCAATCTGCCCGAGTTTTTGGCTACACCACAGTCTAAAGCCAAAGCCATCACCGATGAAGAAACGCAGCTCACAGCTGCAGAAATGACAAGACAAATGAGCCGCATGATTCCGCAAAATATGCAGGTGCCATCCTTTGATGATGCCGAGGTGGTGGATGCAGATGTTATCAGCGAAACAGGAGAGGGAACATGAAAAAGACAGTTTATGTTTTGAAAGTAAAGGAGACATCATCGCGTCGCCCTTCATACAGCGTCAAAGTTGAAACATTTTGGTTGCTTGGGTTTATCCCAGTATATCAGAGGGAAATACTGCTTAAATCGTGAAAGTTGTTCTGGCCACGTTGGATGATGCGCAAAAGCGAAAAGCGTGGGCAGCGATTCAGCGGGATGCACCAGCGCTTGCCGAGTTTATGCAAAGCGAAGGCTACAAAGCCCTACGTGATCAGCTTGGTGCCAGTGTGGTGATTGAAGTTGTAGATGGGAAAGTGATTGAGAAAAAATGAGGTGGTTATGAGTAAAGAATTGAGAGAAGCAGTAGAGAAAACGATGGAGGATGGATATTTTGTATATGACTCTGACGCAGGGTATTTTGAAACATTTAAAACAGAGGCAGAGGCACTTGATGACGCTAAGGAATCAATATCTACTTATCTTGATGGTGAATGGGATGCAGGTGTTGAAAATATAGTTGTAGGCAAGATTACACATGAAGCAAAGCAAACAAACCTACAAAAGCGACCTTCTGCCGATAAGCTTGATGAGAATGACTGTGATGAAGACGGTGTTTTATGGAGCCATGATTTTCATTGTGATTATGAAATGATTGGACTCAAAGCCGCCCTACAAGCCGAGCCAGTAGAGCAAGAGCCTGTGATGTTTGGCAACAGCAAAGAATTGAGAGAAGCCGCAGAGAGAGCCTGTAAAGAATTTGAATACATCGAAAAGACTTATGGCTGCACACCAGAGCAGTTGGCATCGTGGGTTAATTTGCAAGCAGCCATCGATGCATTCAAAGCTGACGTGTGGAAATGGAAACCAGAAGGCAAAAACTACCTAAGCACCATCAGCGTGCCCATTATCATCATGCCAGAAGACCTCAGCGAAATGCTAAGGGTTGGCAACGATAAACTACGCATAAAAACATTGTATGAGGAGCCTGAGTCATGAGTGAGATACAACTAGAAGTTGAATCAGTTACGGTGAAAATAAGCAGGAAAGATGCGTTAGATATTATCAACAGCATGCCGCAGCCAATTGAAAACAAGCATGAAGGTGGGCGTAAGCTGTACAAACTACTTCAAGGTTGTTTTTTAGACTCTAAAAGAGGGGTTCACTTTTTATGAGTGTAGAAGAGCATCAACGCGCAGATGACGAAGCCTATGAAAGAGCTGTAGAGCTTATTGGCCGTGTGGTACAAGGCTCCTTTGGCACATCATTTTTGCAGAGGCACTTGATGGTTGGATACAATAGGGCTTCAAGGGTGATTGAAAGGCTGGAAGCTGATGGTGTAATCAGAAGGTTGCCATTAACGCCTTATGAATTCCGAGTAAACAAATGACCTTCCGCGAAGGTGAGATTTTGTTGGAAACATCTGCGCGGATTGTGGTGCGAGGGCATTACAATCCCGAAGAGATGCAGCGGCGCACGGGTTTTCAGGGCAATGTGGTAAACACCTATTGGCGCGCCCACAATCCCAAATACACCACCCGCGAACCCATCAAAACAGAGAAGGGCAACTATGTGCGGGTTCGTCGGAGGGGACGTGGCTCATTTGCGGTCACCATGATCAATATTATTCGAGAGCGGAGGTGGTGAAATGCTAGAGCCGCCAACCCCTTTGATGATTAAAATGAGCAAACAAAAGAAAAAACGCGAAGCCGAGTTGCTTCGCAAAACCAGAGCCTACTATCAAGCCAAACGAAAACAGGAGCAAAAATGAAGCTAATCGAAAGGCAAGTAGTCGCAGCGGCACCAGCCGTCAGCAACACTATCAGAAGTGCAATCCAAGCAAGGAAGCCTTTGGTTGAGCAATTCATCTGCTACCTTGATTCGTTTTTTAGGTGTTCGTCCACAAGCTGCGCACCTATCAGGCGCAGGGGAAACACCCACTGTTTTTATCCCTTTATCAAGGTATTCAAGCAGTTTCTTTCTGTGGGCATCATGCAAGGCTTGCTGAAATGGCTTGCCCTGCCTTGCCAGCTCACGCGCATAGCCAAAACCAACATCGAGAGGGTTGGTTCTTTCGTGTTCCAGCTTCCACGCCAAAGCCTGCTCAACTGTGGTCAGGCGTTTGTGTTGCATGCCAGGTGGGCGCATAGGCCAAATCCACTCTTTGCAGTGTGGGCACCGCCGCTTGCGTTTGGGCATTTCATCGAATGCAGCTTGGCAGTGCGGACAGCGGATATCTTCCTCAGGGTTGTTGTTTTCCAATATTCTTTTCGGAAACATTGCGCCAATGTGGTGCTGATTCTCCACCGCTCTTTTGCGCAAATACCACGCGCCCAAAGCAGGAATGGATAAGATGACTACAGCAGGGAAAAGCGAACTTTTACTGCCAAAAATGGACATCATCAACATGATGAAGGCCATCAGCGAAAACAGCCACATGACTAGTGTTAAAAGTGCAGCATATAAGGTCTTCATAGCTGGATGCCCCCCCCCTCACTTCGCAGAGATATAGTAGAAGAGATTTGACAAGTGCGCAAGTGAATGACTAAAGTTGCTTTAAGTGCTTCAAAACACTCAAAGCGACAACCAAGGTCGCAAACCTTGGATTTTTTGTGCCTAGAATTCAGATTTGAATTCGGGTGTTACTGGGAATAAAAGACCTTAGGGGAATACCGGTAGCAGTTCTTTGGCTGTTTTGAAGCGCCCGATACTTATTCAAAAAGTGTCTATTCAAAAAAACAAAGGAGCCTATCATGGCAAACACACAACAGGCGGCTTCCGCCAACTATATCCAACAACTTATCGATGAGCTTGGCCCACGCACAACGCAGCATGTGCTTAACATCCTTACAGACAACAGTCGTTTCTATGTCAATGTGTCGGTTCCCCCAGTCCATATGCTATCGGGCATACTCTATCGCCGCGCAAGAAATCAGCATGGGGTTGAGCTATGAACATGCCACAGGTTTTTGATTACACACCCTCAGCGCCCAAATTGCGCACCAGCGTGGATGAGCTGGGCAACATCTGGTTTGTGGCTGCCGATCTCTGCAAAATACTTGGCATAGTCAACCCGACAAGGGCGCTTTCTATCCTAGATGATGACGAAAGCACCCTTCACAGTATGAAGGGTGCTATGGGTGAAGAGAGAGAGTTTAACGTCATCTCAGAATCAGGTATGTATCACCTGATTTTCAAATCGCGCAAAGAAGAAGCGCAAGCTTTTCGCAAGTGGGTAACATCCAAAGTGTTGCCAGCGATTCGGCAAACAGGGTCATATCATGCTAGACCAGCGCAAAGCATTGAACCTTCGATTATTGACCGCACTCGGGTGATGCTTGCTGATGCTGTGATTTCATTTGAAGGCGTTGAAATCCGAGTTTATAAGCGTGAAGATGGATATAGGTTTATTGGCGTAGACTGCTGCCACGCACTCGGCTATCGCCGCCCTAATGGGCCGCTGTTTAAGCTGGATAGCCACTTCAAGCGGCTTGAGCGTCTGCCCGATGTGTTTGGTTCACCAAGGATGACCAACACACTTTCTCTCGATGGTGTGTTAGAGCTATCCAATCGCTGCGCTAAACCTCGCGCCCGTCAATTTCATGCTTTTATTAAGCATGAGGCGATTTCACAGGTACAGATTGCCCTGTCTAAGACCTAAATACTATCAAGGGCAAGGAAGCTCACGCTCAATACGAAGTACAGCAGATTCGTAAAGGAATTGGCTGCGGTTTCTTCCAGCTTGATGCGCTGCAATATCCACCAAACCAAGCACACGAGCGGGCACTGAAATGTTTACACGTTTCACTTCGCTTTCAAGTTTGCTTAGGTCAACATCCACCATTGCCCAAATCCATCCTTCATAATCAGGGTTGCTACGGTGGTTTTCAAGGCTTCCCACCTGAGGCAAAGCCTCGCCCTCAAGAAGGCTCTCTTCGAGATATAGAGCAATCGCTTCAGATGCATTATCCATGGCTTCATCCATGGTATCACCAGCAGAAAAGCAGCCAGCAAGGTCTGGCACAATCACGCCATAAGCTGTCGTTGCATCACCTGGTTCAATGACAATTGGAAATCGCATGACTTACTCCTTTAACCCAGCTTGTTTGAAAATTGCTTTAACCAAACCTTTGCCGAGTTCTTTTTTTGGGTGCGGAACAGTAACAGTATGAGCAAAGTCAGGGTGAGTCATTTGGTGGTGGCTTCCTTTGATGCGGGAAACTGTCCAACCTGCTTTTTTCATTTTCTTCATCACTTCTTTACTGTTCATAGGAATATTATACACACGATACACACGAGCACAAGCTTTATTTTCATGCTGCAACATTTCACCCCTTATCACGGGCGCGACGTAAAGCTAAGAACCGCACATGATAGCCCGTCAGCCTAGTCAAATATTGAATTACACAGCCTTGATGCAAAAAAGCATTGAGCAAACGCTTGCGCGGCAAACCTCATTCATTAATGCCTTTGGTGAGCAGGTGAGCGCACCTGATGGTTTGAATTTTGAAGGCTTAATGCGCGGTGATTACCACGCCACCGATGGCAGCCAAATCAATATCGAGCAATATGCCTGGATGCTCACCAATGCGCGCCCACACCTTTGGGCAAACATGAATCTCATTGAGCCAGACACCATGATGCCCTATGAGTTTTGGGATTATCAGCTTGCCAGCGTCAATTATCGCATGGGCGATGTGATTCACAAAGATGGTGCCGAGGTGGGCAAAACACGCGAAATCATCACCTTATTGATGTGGAGCTGTGCCACGCTGCACAATCTTGAGCTGCTGGATGTGCATGGCAATCCTATGCGGCGCGTGCAATCGCTGGTGGGCGCACCCTTGCAAGGTCACCTCACTGACATCATCGATGCCATTGAAGAACAAATCGAGCTTAGCCCACAGCTGCAGGCGATGTGCAACAAGGGCTGGCACAAAAAAGCACCCTACCATAAAATGACATTCACCCACGGCGATGGGCGCGGCATCATTGATTTTCGCCCAGCAGGTATTGCAGGTGCATCATTCAGGGGTGTGCATGTGAATGGTTGGGGTCTATTGGATGAAGCCACCTTGCTCAAAAACAAAAAGCATTATTCTGAATTTAAGCGGGGGCTAAAACCCACAGCGCAGTGGCGTGAGTATTCTGTATCTGATGGTGATAGGGATTGTGAGTTTCATCGCCGTGGCAATGAGGCGCTTCCTTATCCCGAGCTACAAAAACAACTCAAACAAGGCAGGCTAACCAAGGGCGAGTTTCCCCGGGTGTTATTCAACTGGCCCAAGACATTGATGCCAGCCCCGTTTTGGTCAGCTGCGCGCCGCAGGCAATACATCAAAGACTTTGGCGGCGAGGATTCGTCGGGTTACCAGCAAAACGTGCTTGGGCGCGATGGTGACCGCAGCAATGCTGTGTTCCCCTTTGCCACACTCAAGCCTGTGCTCGCAGACATTCAAGAATTCCGTTGTCTCAAAATGATTGCCAACAAATCGGAGTCCACCTTTAGCATTGAGTTGCTCAGTTATGAAGCCATTGGTGTAGGCGAAGGGCGCGAGGTGATTGAATTTGAGCGGGTAGAGTCTATTCGTGATTGGAACAATGTGGATGAATGGCACGATGTTGCCGATAGCATTGTGCTTGAAGCTTTTGGTCATATTCGTGGTGGCAGCCATTGGATAGGGTGCGACCTTGGTTTTTCCATGGACCCCACAGAGATACTTGTTGCCGAAGACAGGCTGGGCACCCTGCGCCGCCATTCGCGCCTACACATGAAAGGCGTGGATTACCATATCCAAACCGAGTTTATTCGCGCCATAGACAGCTTGTTTGACCCTGATGCAATCACCCCAAACATTGGCGTGGATCAGGGCAGTGCTGGTGTGGCTGTGATTGGGCAGCTGTGCTCAGAAGAGCGCTACCAACACCGCAACTATGAAGAACGCCTTTTGGGCATTCAGTTTGGTGGCGGTTATGACTCTGTTGATTTAGATGGCGAGGTTGTCATTGATAGGCAATCTGAGAAACCCATGCGCGTGAATGGTAAAGAGCTGGGCTCTGATTTGTTGTCTTTAGCCATGCAAAAGAAAAAAGCGCAGTATCCACTCGCCCCAGAAATCGTGCAAACCTATACAAGCCAAGTCTACACCCAAGGCCCACGTTGGCGCTCGTTTAAAAACAAAAACGACCATCTTGTGGACGCAGACCGTGCTTTGATTATGAATAAGGTATTGGCTGATGGTGTGGGCGGCCATGATGCCTTTTCCTGTGGAGCGCATCAGCGCTAGTTATTATCACACGCGTTACTACCTCGCCACTGTTTACCCCTTATCACGTTCGCGCGCGCCCGTTATCAATCGGCGTATGCATGGGAAACTCACAACCAATTACCCGTTGACAGGGAAGCCCAATAATGACGGCTAAGGAGCAAGGCTTTTTGGCGCGAGCAGTCAACTACGTTTTAAACCGTGGCGGTGCCTCTGGTGAGCTTTCGCAGCGCACCCCAAACGGTCAAGGTTTGCTCACCCCATTGTTTGGTGCGTATGAAGCAAGAAGTTTCCAGCCTGAGTTTATTGAAGCCCTGCGCGAAGCTATTCCCATCTTTGATGCCATGATTGATCGGCTAGTCACCCTTGATGGTGTACCTGTGATCGTGGGCGAAGATACAGCCCTTGTAGCTGAGATTCAGCAATGGGCAAAAGAAATCCAAGTCAATGATGTGCAAAAAGGTTTAACCAGCTTTTCTCATGCCATGCGTAATGAAGTGCATGAGCAGGGTTTTAGCATTACAGAGCATGTTTTTGCGGCTGATGGGCATGATATTGTCCGTTTGAATGTGCCTGATTCCAAAGCCTTGCGCTGTGGGCGTGAAGATGATGGTTCTTTAGCCTGGTATTTTAACACACGTGTTCAGCCAACAAAAACAGAGAGCGGCATGCAGCTTGTGCTTGAGTCGCGCCAGTCTGCCAATGTGCTTTCAAGCTTTTATGCCAACAAAGGTTTTAAAGAGCTGGATATGCGCAATAAGGTGTATATGGCATACACCGTTGAAAATGCCAGCCCTTATGGTGTTTCGCGTTTGCGTTCGATGCCGTTTGTGGCCAAAGCCATTGCCACGATTCAAAATGGCATTGCCAATACCCATGAGCGTTTTGGCGACCCGTCTTATCATATCAACTACAAAGCCGCAGGACGTGTTTCAAGCGAAGAGCTAGAAAGCCGCCGCAAAGACTTGGCTTCTCAGCTTGGTGCAAGCATACAAGCCAAGCGTGATGGTAAGTCGGTTGAATTTGCCACAGCTGTAGATAAAGATTCTGATGTTTCTATCAATGTGATTGGTGCCGATGGTCAAGTTTTAGAGATTGAAGCGCCAGCGCGTCATTTGCTTGAGCAAGTGGTTGCCAAGTCTGGTTTGCCTGCATGGTTGCTTGGTCTGCATTTTTCCACCGCAGAGCGCCTTGCCAAGTTTCAAATGGAAATCCTCAAACAAGAATCAGACACTCGCACCAATATGGAAGCTGAGGTGCTTGAGGATATCATTATTGCCATGCTCAGGGCGCGTGGCCGCACCTGGTCAAATGAAACCACAGTGCTTGAAGATGGCAGCCATGTGCGCAAGGCATGGCGTGTGATCTTCCAAAAACCAAACCTTGCTGACTTGGTGGCAGAAGCCCAAGCCAAGTTTATGAATGCGCAAGCCGATGCGGTGAAAGCCAATGCAGGGCTTGCAAATGGTGATGCGGCGAAACCTGTTGATGTATCCGAAGGCAAAGATGATGAGGAAACCAGCAACAAGGTTTTAAGTGCTGCGCTTAATTCAGCGCAATCCATGCGGTATGCCAACCACGGTGCTCGTTTTAAAACACCCATTCAAAATCTTGAAACCCGCCCGATTGATAATGCATCCTTAGACAAAATCGAAAAAGATGCACTCAAGGGCATGGATGATGTTTGGTCTGCATCCATCACCCGCATGATTGTGAAGCTTGGTCTTGATGCGCAAGCCAGTAATGGTTTGCAATCCGATGGTTTCACTTTTACGCAATCAGACAAAGCGTTGATTGCAGATGAAATGACAGCCTTTATCACCGCACTCCATGAAAATGAAACACTTACCCAAGGCGCTCTTGCCCAAGCTTATTTGCGCGCGTGGTCTTTGGGTGTGTTGGATGCTTTTGAGCGCTCAAGCTTGGATGGTCCAACAGGTGAGCTTTCCAACCTTGCGGCAGTGAATCAGCTGCTTACCACAAGCACAGTCGCCTTTGACACATTCACCAACAACACTTTAACCCCAGCCATACACAGCATTTTAAAAGCGGGTGTGGATGCTGGTGAAAACCCATTGACCATTGCTGGCAACCTCAGAAGAGAATTAGACGGCGCACGTTGGAAATGGGAACAAATTGCACGCACAGAAACAGCCCTTGCATGGGATGAAGCCAAGCGCGGCGAATGGCAGGCAGAGATTGCCGATAGTGCCATTGATGACCTGTTTGACTTTATCCCAGCGCCAGATGGCTGCCCAACCTGCCAAAGCCAAGCTATTGGCAACCCGCGCCCTTTAAACGAAACACCAAAACCCGTGGTCAACACGCATCCATCATGCCGATGTGATGTTACACCACATATCTGAGGAGGTCTGATATGACACCAGAACAAAAGGAAGAGCTGCTAAAAATTCTTGATGGTAATGTGGGCGAAGTCACCGCGGCTTTAGAGGGTAAAACACCCGAAGAGCTTGAAGCTTTGCTCGATACAGAAAACAACGGCAATACACGCAAAGGTGTCGTGTCAGCTATCAATGCCTTGTTAAACCCCGAACAAAAAGAAACACCAGCGCCCAAGCGCAGCATCAAAGATGTTGAAGCCGATTTAGAAAAAGCCGAAGAAGGCCCAACAGATGTGACCAATGCCCAAGTGATTAAGCGCCTGCGCGCTGAGCTTGTTGGTTTGAAGAAGTAAGTCATGGGTAAGCGCAACTGGTACGAGATCAGCAACAAGGCAGGCGAAACCCCTGTGTTGTATATTTATGATGAGATTGGTTATTGGGGTGTGTCTGCAGCAGATATGATTGCAGCGCTTCAGCGCGTGGATGCTCCACGCATCACCGTTCGTATTCATTCACTTGGTGGTATCGTATCAGAAGGCGTGGCGATTTTTAACGCCCTGCGCAAACACCCAGCCGCGATTGATATCGAAATTGATTCTATTGCAGCCTCCATCGCATCCGTGATTACCATGGCAGGCGACACCATCACCATGGCATCCAATGCTTTACTGATGATTCACAACCCTTGGGGTTATGTCGATGGTGATGCCGAAGAGCTTCGCAAAGCGGCTGATGTGATGGATAAATTTAAAGACACCATCGTCACTACCTATGCCGAGCGCACAGGTATTGATACCGCAAAAGTTGAGCAGCTCATGGATGATGAGACATGGTTCACTGCCAAAGAAGCTTTGGATGAGGGTTTTATCACCACGATTGATGCAAATCTCGAGGCAGATGAGTCAACCACTTTATCAAACAAAATTGTAAACAGCTTCCGACATGCACCCGAAGCTTTCAAACGTCTTTTAAATGCACCAAAAAAACAAGTTTCCGATGACTCCGATCATCGAGATCAGGGCAAAGGAGATGTTATGAAGTTAAAAGATATGTACGCCCAAATCAAAACCGAGACCGGAGTGGATGTGCCGGGCTTGGTTGAGCAGAACCAAGAGAATGAGAATGCTCTTGCTACTGCAAATAAATCACTAGAAACACTCAACACCTTAGTGGGTGAGCGTTCGCATGATGAAATCAAAGCAGCACTTGCTGCAGCTGATACGCATCGTGAAGGCGTGGTAGACAGCATTGTTGCCAGCCAACGCGCACTCAAACAAGTGGGTGATGATGATGAAGCTGTGGCAGCTGCCAAAGCCTCATTTGAGGGCATTCATCTTGCGCAACTTGAGGCAATTGCAAAGCCGCTTGCAGCAGCAGTAAAAGCAACTCCGCAATTCAACAATGAAGCTCAAGGCGCTGACCAAGAAGATGGCAACCCATACTACGATAACAAAAATAAATAAGGGAGAATATTATGGCTTTAGCAACAAAAACATCAGGCCTACAAGGCCACACCATTCGATTTGCTCACACCGCAGCTGTCGCAGCATTAACGATTTTATTGCTGCGTGGACGCGTGCTTATTGGTCTAAACGACACCTTAGCAAATGCCGACAACATTTGGCTATTTGAAGGAAACATCGAAGCGCCTTCTGCAGCTGTCACCATTTTAGCCGGTGAAACAGCCTATTGGGATAACACCGCAGCATTATTTACCAATGTTGCCCTAGGCAATACCAAGTGCGGTGTCTTCACTGAAGATGCAGCAATCGCAGTGGCTGTAGCACAAATTTTATTAACCAATGAAGTGAACCTGTAGGGGAATGATATGACAACTAAAAAACATATAAATATTGCAAAAGCTGCATTAGATGGTGCGTTCTCTGGCAATCAGAAAGCCTTTGAACAATTCATTGATGCAGTAAACATTCATTATGCAAACATGCGTCAAAATGGGTTTTTAATCCAAAATGCAGCTGACCCTAATCTAGCTGGTAAGCCTGATGTCGCCTTGGTGACAACATCTACTGGTGAAGTTGGTATGCCTGATTTTGGTTTTCGTCGTTTGTTTGATCATATTGATTTAACAAGTTCAACCTCCACAACATTTGAAGCATTGGATGTCTCCAATGGCGTGATGTTTGAGCAGCTTGAACCAAATCAGCCATCAAAAACACGCCGCATCACTTCAAACAAAACATCCGTTGGGTTTCTTCAATATGGTGCTGGTTTAGCCATCCTTGATGATTGGTTGCGTTTCAACCAATTCTACAAAATTGATAAGTTGTTTGCAGATGTATTGCGCAAATATGCGCACACTGAAGCAAGCAATCATTATGGTTTGTTCACTGCTTTGGGTGCTGGTATTAATACAGCATTTTCAACAACAGTTGAGAAAACAATTGATACGGCTGCAGACAGTATTTTAACAGCAGTGGGCGACAAGCTTTCAGTAGATGAAGGCGCCACTATGAAAATATTAACCAACAACCGTATCAACGGTGGCGCGGTCGCCAAAGCCTTGGCATCACGCTTTGAAAATCCAAACACCAATAACAATCAAGTGATGACTGATATTGATGAAATCATCATCTCTCGAAAAGTGGATGCTACATACCTCATCTTGCCAGGTCACACCTTGCAATCTGCTGAGTGGGAAGCACTTAATGTTGAAGCTTCGCGCAGCAGCAAAGTGCGTGGCACAGAATACGATTATCGCGGCAAACACAATGCAGTGATTGGTGATTCTGGGCAAGTACGTCGTATCGCCTTGGCATAAGCCAAAGCAAAAGAACTCAGCCAGAGGGGTTGAACAGATTCCCCTCTGGTTTTTGTAAGCAAGTGGTGTGGTTGCATGCCTCCTCCCACGCCCCTTGCTTTCAAAAGCCAAAAAACCACAGGAGCCGCCATGCCAGCATTTGGAACATCATCAGCACAGCGATTAAAAGGCTGCCACCCAAACCTTCAGCGTTTGTTCAATGAAGTGGTGAAGCATGTTGACTGCAGCATTTTGTGTGGTGAGCGCGACGAAGCTGAGCAAACCGAGCTTTTCCGCACAGGGCGCTCAAAGGTTGAGTTTCCACATAGTAAACACAATGCATCACCATCGATGGCTGTGGATGCTGCACCTTACCCAATCAATTGGAATGACAAAGATCGCTTTTATTACTTTGCAGGCGTGGTCAAAGGCATTGCTTCACAAATGGGCATCGAAATTCGTTGGGGTGGCGATTGGGATAGCGACAACATTTTCAACGACCAAACCTTCTTTGATCTACCACATTTTGAAATTGTGGAGCAGGGCTGATATGGACCTCATCGAAAAACATAAACTGGTCACGCGCACCATGGCTTTAGCCATCACCTATGTTTGTTTGACCCTTGCCGCTGCGCCCAAGCCTGATGCCGTGCTTGTGGAATACGCTTTTTGGGCGTTGGCGTTCATGTTCGCCGCATTGCTGTTTGGCGACAAGATGTTGTTTGAAATTAAGGGGATTATCAAAGCGTGGCGGGGCAAATCCGATGTTTAACAAATTTAAACTTTATATTCTAGGTGGATACTTGCTCATCATGGCAGGTCTTGCGGCTGGTTTGTTTTACTACAAAGCAGAAGCAGCATCCAATGCTGCGAAGGTGTCAGAAGAGCGTGCAGCAAAAGATGCCGCCCTAGCAGCCAACACCTCATTGCGTACTCAGCTATTAAATAACACCCATAGCATGAATGATTTCGTGGGTTCATTGGCAACATTGGCAGAGCAAAATGCCAACATGAATCAGTCACTGCAAGCCGTACAAACAAAAAATGCCACCCGCAATTGGCAGGGTTTGCGCGAGTCGCGCCATGCCGAGCGGGTATTGGCCATCATCAATGCATCCGGTGATAAAAAGCATGCGGAGTGGGTGCAATGATGAAGTTATTAATCGTATTTCTATTAAGTTTCATGGTGTCTGGCTGTGCATCCACGCCAACTGTGTTCACCGCACCAGTTGAAGTTGCTAAGCCCAGCTTCAAGTTTTTTGCACCAGCCAAACAAAATTTAGCATCCATCTCTTTTGATTGGCCCCGACTAAATGGTTACTCCACTATCGCCAATACCAGCGTTTGCATTGAAGAGGCCAAAGCCATGGGTTTGGATCGTAAAAGCATTTATCCCTTTGCCACGCTCAATGAACATTTATCGCGAGATTGCGCTGTGCCTGCCATTGATTTTGAATCCAATATTTATATTGGTTTGGATCAAGCCAATTTCAACAACCTCATCAACAACTACAACATGCTTTTAACCAGAGAAAAGCTTTGGCAAAGCACTTTGGATGCAGCCAACCAAGCTTTAAAACAGGAGTCGAAGTGATGTCTGAAAATTGCAATCATATGCCTACACATCTTGAGTCAACGCATCTTGGTTCAAAATTCACATGGAGCCATGTCTTCAGCACAATATTGTTGGTTGGCGCAATGATTGGCGTTTATACAGATAATATATCGCAACACTCAGCAGCAGATAAACGCATATCTATCATGGAGGTGCAAATGAGTGCAGAGCATGAAGCAAACATTGCTTTTCGTGACCAGTTTGGTGATCAGCTCAAAGCGATGGATAAAAAGCTGGATAGGATAATTGAGCGCGGAATCAATAACCATAAATCAGGCGGCAATCTGTAATGGTTTCGCTAAACACACCCGCAGAACTTCTCCAAGAAGGGTTTGTACCAGACCAGTTTGGTGAAGATAGCGCTGGTTGGCCTATTTTTGCCCAAGCATTACTGGATGAGCAAAACTTAATTGTGCTTGAGCGCGTAGGGGCTACCAACTATGCATCAGCTGATGCAGGCATCAAAAATCGCATCAAAAGAGCGGAGCGTTTTCTTGCCAGTGCTGAGCTTTGGTTGCGGCGCATGAATAAGCAGGAAAGTGATGTTGTGCTTGATGGCAGTGATAATAAAGGCCAAGGCTTTTTGCGTTTTAAAACCAACCATGAATCGTATATGAAAAAGGCCCAAGCCGAATTCGCTGCAGTTCCCGCTGTTAAAGCCACAGCAGTAGAAGCAAGCAGTGGACCTGCAATGGGTATAGTGTCTACCAGTCATTTTGAGGCGGCATTATGATTCGCGTTATCAGCGATGTGAAATCAACCATCAAGCGACTTAAAAGGTATGAAAAAGGCATTCAAAAGTCTTTGAATCGTGGCTTGAGCAAATGGGTGTTGATGGCACACAAATCCGCCCACAGATTATTATCAGGTAGCGGCAAATCGGCTGCTGGTGCATATCCAGTACCAGTGCGCACAGGCCAGCTTCGTCGCGCCCAAGATTATATTTTACCAGGCAAAAGCAAACATGGTATCACAGCCCGCCAAGGCGATGCTTATCTCGTGAATACAGTGCGTTATGCAGCCGCTATCCACAAAAAGCGGCCTTTTGCCCAAGATGGTATCAATCAGACCCGCAGCGAAGGCATGCGCGCCATTTCTTTAGAGCTTAGAAAAGGGTTGATGGCAGGTATCTCAATATGAGTACGCAATACGATGTGCAAAATTATATGCGCACGATTCTTCAAACTGATGTTGCGCTCACGGCGTGGTTAGCCGCCACCTTTGGCAAAACACTCACCGTGTTGCTGGGTAATCGTAAAAACCAAGTGGTGAAAAGCCAAGGATTTCCATCTGCGAGCATTATTTTTGGCCCCAAAGAAGTCAAACAACTCCATACCGGAGAGCCTGCATATCTTGTTGAAGATTATATGGTGGATATGGGTCTTTATTTTGAAAAAGCGTCTACGCTGGATGATACCCACCTTCAACATATCGCTGAATTTGAGCGGCTGGTAGCGCTTGCGCTGCTGTCTGATCGGCGCATGGGTGGATTATCTACCAATCTTAATATTACGCATCGCCAAGGTGATGAAAATGTAAATCATCCCTTCCATTTTTTCACGATTATCTTCCAAATTGAACGCACTGCGCCGTATTAAGATGATGAATAAACAAGGAGAAAGACATGCAAGCTAAAAAAACAATAGCAAAACAAGTTTCTGAAAAACCAGCGGTCACAGAGCAAATCGAAGAAAAACGCGTTCCCGCCGCAAAAATTCGAGAGGCCATCAAGCCAGTTGGCGCACCGGATAACGAAGAAGTAACCCAAACCGAAACAAAGGCAGTAAAGGAGTAAGTCATGCCAAGATATTCAGATAGAGATTATGCCCTGGTTGGCGCAGAAGAAGCTACACCTGGTGTCGCAGTCGTATTGAATCCTGCATTGCATGCCATTCGTTTGATGTCCAAGCCAGCCTTTAATCCAGAATATTTAGAGCGCGAAGACAAATCAATAGCCCAAGCTTATGGCGATGGTATTTCAAGTGTGATTGGCAAAACCATGTCACTCGAGGTTTCATTTTATCTGCGTTCTGGCGGTGGGTTGGGTATTATCCCAGATTTTGCCCCACTGATTGCATGCGCTGATCATAATCTTGTCAGCACACTGAACACAAGTGTACTCATCTCGCCCACTTCAGCGCGAGGAAGCGCAAGAAAAACAGCAACCTTTGATTGGTATGACAATGGTCTTGTTTATCATTTTGTCGGTGCCAAAGCTTCGGCATTTACCTTTGAGCAAAACATGGATGGTTCAGTCACAGCAAAAGTAACCATTTTAGCGGCATATGCTGATCCCCAGCCTGCTGCAGTGCTTCCAGCGACGCTTGCATACCAGCAATCAGACAAGATTGATGTCATGGCCTCTGATGTGGTTACAGAGGCTGGAATATCTATTGCAGTGGGTAGTTTTTCCTTTGATTCTAGCCTTTCCGCATCTCAAACGCGTTATATTGGGCAAACAGAGGTCCACACAGATGATCGTCCAAAACCAACAATCACCTTCAGCAAAGCATCGCTCACCTTCGCAGCAGACCATGGCAAGTTGCTAGCAAGCACCCTTGCTATATTTACCAGCAAAAGTGGTGCTGCTGGCAACCGCATTACCTTTTCTGCGCCACAAGGGCAATACACCTCGCTCAAATCAAAAGCGAACAACTCGCTTGTCGATGATGAATGTGTGATTGCACTTCGCGGCCGCGACAGCGCGTATCAAATTTTGATTGATTAATAGGGGCAACATATGAACTTTAAATTGTTAAATAGAAAAGATGCAACTCTCACTGAAATGCTAACTGATTATGGTAATAAACATAGCGTAAGCCTCAAGCTTGGCAATGTCTTACCTGATGATATCAGCGAAATGAAAGCCATGCGTTTTGTGGGAACAGCACCACATATAAAGATTGCCCTCTATGCTTTGCGCGAGTGTATCACAGAGCTAACGATTAAAGGCAAAGATTATAATCCACGCGAGTTGTCATTCACCCTCGATACACGTGATGATGAAACCGAAAAGCTGTGTTATGTGATTGCAGCGATTGTGATGGAAGCCGTTTTATTGGATGAAGAAGCATTAAAAAAGTTAAAGCAGCAGCGCGAAATTTCTTCGCAGGAAGCAGCACCAAGCTCTGCCAAAACTGCCCAAAAAGTCAAAAAGGGTTAATGCCAGATGGTGGTTGCTTTGAGCCTAAGCCAGTGCAGTGGATTGAGAATGCGCCACCAAGCTATGCTTGCCCGGTCGTATTCCAAATTGAGTATGATGCTGTTTTTCGTGCTTGGAATCGCTACGTTGATGAAAACCTTCCCAGTGCCATGCGGATGCCGCTGGCAGGTGGCTGGTCAGATCAGCCACCCTTGTTTATTGAACTCATGGACATCTTACAAGGTGTACGCAACCAATGCTTAACGAAAAAGTAAAAATTGCCATCCTTGGTGATGCCAAAGATGCGGAACAAGCATTTAGGCAAGTCCAAGATGCTGCTGAAACAACCATGGCAGGTATCGGCGTTGCTACTTCGGCTGCAATGGCTGCAACAGCAGCTTTAGCCACAGATATCTTTCAAGTAGGTATGGAAACAGACCGTCTTCGCGCTAAAATGGAGTATTCAGGTGCATCATTAGACTTTGTGGCCACAAAATCTGAACTATTGGGCTTAAATATACGAAAAAATGCTGATGACTATGGTTCACTAACAGCTGCATCCAAAGGCACAGAGTTGCAAGGCGAAGCGACTCAAAAAGTTTGGTTAGCAAGTGCCTTAGCATCCAAAGCATTAAATTTAACAACTGAACAATCAACAGGCATGCTTAAAGCTTTTGAGCAAATGATGTCCAAAGGTAATGTGCAAGCAGAAGAGCTTCGAGGGCAGCTTGGTGAGCGATTACCAGGGGCATTCAATATGGCGGCTGATGCTATGGGTGTCTCTACTCAAGAACTTAACAAGATGCTAGATAACGGTGAAGTTCTCGCCTCGGACCTTCTGCCCAAGTTATCTGAGAAAATGATTAAAGAGTTTACCCCAGCAGCAGAACTTATGGCAAAACGGGGTGGCTCTGCTGTTAGTCGACTTGGCAATGACTTCTTTAGCTTGCGGTCGGAAGTCGCCGACAATGGTTCTTATCTAGCCATGACTAACGTTTTAAACTTGCTGCATGATGAGATTGTTGATAATGGTTCCGGCGTAAAAGAACTCGCAGGCGATATCTCCGATGTATTAATCACCAGCATGCAGGTAGGCACCACTGGTGCCGCGATATTTGCCAAAGGATTTGTTGCTATGCAAATGCCTATCGATGCAGTGCGCATCGGTATTGATGCCGTTGCTCTCGTCGGCGTTCAAGCCTTTGACGTCATGTTAGCTGGCTATGAAGCATACATGAGTGCGGTTCAACACATCCCTGGTGCAATCGGGAAAGATGCAAAAAGCGACTTGGAAGATGTTAGGGCATTTCGTAAAGAAATTGGTTATTTGGAAGAAGGCATCAAAGCCACAGGCAATGAAAGCTTAAAAACTTTCCTTGATAACTCCGTGGCCGCTGAGAAATCATGGGCAAAAATTAATAGCAAAACACAGAAGGTCGTTAATGCCTTAGAAAAAGGGCGCAATGCGCCTGTAGATGTTTTGGCTCCAAGCGCTGGAGAAGGCAAAACACAGGGTAAAGGCAACAATGCCAACACTGCCAAAGCCACGGCAGATGCGCAGAAAGTCATTGATATTCACAGTGCTAAATTTGAAAAGATTCAAGCGCTTGGAGCCGTGGCTTTTGAAGATGAATCCACCCGCTTATTTGCTAAAAATGATTTAGAATTATCCATGCTCGATGCTGAGCAAGCGCGCATGATATCTGCTGCAGAAACACAGGGCGCAAGCAAAGAGCAGCTTGATACCATGGGCATGTATTACGATGACCTGCGCATCACACGTGCTCAAGAAACTGCCGATGCCATTGGTGAAATTGAAATGGCCGATGCAGAAGCGCGCATGCAGCGGTTGATGGATGGTGAAAATGCCGCTTACAATTTAAAAGGGCAGTTCCAGCAGCTCACCAGTGAAAATCAACTGGTCAACCTTAATGCCATGGTGAGCAATGCCCAAACTTATGCCAAGGCCACCCAAAGCTTGGATAAAGCAACTGGTGAGCAAAAAATGGCATTTGCCGCATCCACATTCGGTGCTTTATCGGGCTTGATGGGCAGTGAGAATAAAAAACAATTTGAAATAGGGAAAAAAGCTGCGCGCGCTGAGAATGCTATCAATGGTTTTAAGGCTGCTATGGGCGCATACTCATCCCTTGCCCCCATTCCAATCATCGGCCCCTTTCTTGGTGGCGCTGCGGCGTTAGCCGTTGGCAAAATGGCGATGGCTAATGATGCAAAAATTGCAGGTACCCAAATGGGTGGTGGCGCTGGCACTGTAACTATGCCAACTATTTCAGCTGGTGGAGGGAATGGTGGAAGCACACCAACAACGCCGATAAATCCTGGCACTGGTTTGCCTCAGCGTCAGTCCAACAATCAAAATGATAGACCAATTGTCGATTGGAATATTACGGTTATATCGGATGGATCAATGTCACCAGATGCAGAAGATGCCTTAGCTGATCGAATTTCTAAAAAAATTACGGACCAGCAAGAAAATGGTATGGGATTAACAGCATGACCACCGACAACCCACTTATAGGCTGGTTAAATCTAGCTAAAAATGCGCAGGCAACAGTGACTGTTGGAACCATTCGATATGGCAGCAATCTCAATGATGCCTTTGAGCCAACGCCTGATATGCCAGCTGTGCTTGAATGTGATGCCGCAGGTGAAGTGCATATTCAATTTACACCTGATTTTAGAGATAAAGGCTGGGGAAATTTCCGTTGGGGACTTGAGCCGTTGCTTGGTTATACTGTGGATGCTTTGATTATTGGTGCAAGTCGACATGATGCTGCAGGTTTTCATTTTGAAAGTGGTGCTATATCTTTATTTGCTGATACCACTCAAATTCTCAACACAAAATTTTATGCTCCCAAAAACGAGTCAGCATTATTCATAATTGATCCTCATACACGAGGCAGCATATACACCTTAAAATTAACAGGATTTCCGCCCAATGCTACGGTTGTTGTTCCACTCTTATTTATGGGTTCGACATTGAGAATGCCATATTTAAACTTTGGTTATGATACCTACCCTGACAAATCACACGGTGAAATGGTTGAATATTCAGCAGGCAATACGTGGCACATCAATAATTTTTTACGTATAGAAGCAAAACCAAGATGGGATGGTATCTATGATGAACTTTGGAGCAGTATTGATGCTTTTCGTGAATTTGTGACTGAAAAAAATGAGCCTTTTTGGTGGTGTGCTATGCCAGCTTCAGAAGCATGGCGTTGTTATCTGGTCAAGCAAAAAGGTGATATCCATTTCCCCATTCGTGATGGTTTTAAAAGACCGCTTAGTCTTCATCTGATAGAAGTCTTATGAGAAACGTGCCGCCAATATTACTCGAAGCTTTAAACAAGCAAACGACAACACCCATATCATTTTTGGATTTAGATATTGGCAACCCATTGCATGATAGTTTTGATTCCGCAGCAGAATGGGCAAGCGATATTAGCGCTAGGGTAGCCTGGCAAACCTATTTTGACCCCAACGGTTTCTTTTATCCGACACAATCTATTATTGGTGATACAAATATAGATTTAACACGCAAAGCTGGTGCTGTGATGTTAGCCGCAGGCACAGCACATGTGATAAATACAACAGGTGCAATATTCTTTCCTTCACCATCAATGGCGCGCTCATATAGTGTAGGATGGATGCCATGGCAGCTTGATGTACAGGAGCAAGGTTACGTCACTGGTAACAAACACATTGGTCATACATGGCATCACACGGGCTATAAACGAACACTTATTACGCAGCCAAATGTATTACCCTTTTCGTACACGCCAACATCTACGCGCCTCGTCAACGATGTATGTATTCCATTATGGAATTATGAATCTGAAGCTGTAGATATTATGTTGCGTATTTTAGATGCTTCAGGCAATCAGGTTGGAAATATCAGCAAAAAACGTGTGGCATTTAGTGGTAATTATGCCAAATACACGTTTTCAATGTTGAATGCGCCCATTGCAAAAGGGCATACTTATAGCTTTGAAGTATCGATGATTCTGCCTGATGAAAATACATATGTTTATAATGGTGGCGCCACACTTAACACCGTATCATTTAAAGCATCTGTGTACGTCGGAACGATAGTCTCAACTGATATCAGTTGGGATGTTCCCATTCGTGATGGTTATTGGCCATCTGGTGGAGGCAATAACTTTGCAAGTCAGGGTAGCTTTGCTCGCATATTTAAAATGGGTGATATTCCGGCAGCAACAGAATTAGCCAGCTTTACGCAGCTTGCGAACCATCCCGTGGGTACAACAACAACGCTTAATGCTTGGTATACCAATGATAAAGCTTTGGCAGATGCCAGCGCTTTCGACCCGCTATTATGGAGTTCATTTGGTGTTTTATCAGCATTTACACCCAACTTGCCACCTGCGCAATATTGGCGCGTTGAAGCTGTGATGTATGCCAATGCTAGTTTGGATGAATCGCCTGCGATTGAGAAGTGGGAGATTAAGTATTCGTCGAGTAAAATCTTAACCATTGCGACCCAAAACATTGTTGATAAGGACCATTATATGCTTGCTCATCGCGGCTTGGGCAGCATGACTATGCTCAATGCCAAACTTTCTGCGCGCCCTGGTAAAATGGCAAAAGGCATTTCGTCGGCAGAGCTTGAAGCTGTGCCCATCGTGGAGTCGTTACGCGAATTAGATTTAAAAGGTCATCACGCTACGATGAGCCTTGGTGTCATGGGTATTGATGAAAAGACGATTGTCAATCGTGCCCGCATCAACGATCTTACTTACGAAGCTGGAAAATATAAGCTTGAATTAGAAGATACAACGTCAATTACAGATAGGAAAGTTCCTGACACCAAGACTGGAGCAGTTTGGAATCAAATCATATATAACCCAACAACCAATGCGGCTGCAGATTGGCACTTGATTGATATTGCGCGCGATTTACTTATCAACCGCGCCTTATTGCCACCACAGTTCATCAATGAAGCAAGCCTTGTTCGTGTCAAAGCCATGCGACCTAACTATACAGGCTCCAGAATCATCGATAAACCCACTTCTATTTTTGAAATGTTATCGCAACTCGCACTCATGTTGAATGCGCAGTGGGCAAGCGATGAGCAAAATAGAATAACGTTATTGGCAGAGCCAGAAGTGGGTATCGTCCCTAATCATGTCATTACAGATAAAGATATTGTGGGCACAAAATCTGTAACCTGGCGGCGTGGCTGGAACCTGATGATTAACAGTTTAATGTTGCTCACGGGTTATTCGGGCACAGGCAAAGGTGATGAGCAGTTTGCTTCAGGTGAAATTTTTGTGGATGCAGCAAGTGTCTCATCCTATGGCTCTGATTTCTGGGAAACGATGCGCGATTGGTGGAATATCCCAGCAGCCATACTCGCCTTGATTGGCGCGAATTATCTCAATGCTTGGAATGATGGTCGTGCAGTCGTCACCTTGCCTGTCTCATTACGCAAGCTGGACATTACGGTTGGCGATATCGTCTTGCTTTCTTCTAAGCAGCTTCCTAAAGGTATTCATTCTATCAAAATGATGGTGACTACTGCCGACTTAAAACAACAGCAACAAAAAATAAATCTCACATTACTCGAGGTGAAATAATGCCAAAGCCACCGATTTCTTTAAACAGGATAACACGCAACTCTATTGGACGCTATGCCGATGAAATTGATGAAAATAATAGCATGTTAGAGCAAGCATTTAACCCTGAGCATTATGGAGATGGCACTCACAAGGCTATGACTACACCAGGCATCACGGCTGCCGAAGCCGTTGTTAGCGCAGGTCTGACCCTCGGTGGCGTTAGACGCTTAACATTCCCCGCCGCTGGGAGCGCAACTCAAGCGCTTGATGATATACTGAAAAATGGCGATTCAACATCACGCAGTGCAACTTTTGGCGCACTTACGATTGGTTCAGCCACAGGGGATGTTACCGCAACGCTGCCAATCACCCCTATAGCAACAGCATTCTTTGATAACAGTGCTGACCCTGCATGGCTAGACCGTTGCTCGGATAAGTCTTGGTATAGTGAAACTCGCTCTAACTCTAAACAATTCCTTACAGCAAACTATGTAAATGATGCAGCGGCTCTTGCAGCTAATCCAACTATTGCTATTGGGGATGTTTACTACACTGGCTCAGTGTTTAATGCGTATGGTATTGGTGCGACTACTCGCGCAGGTACAAAGAAATTCCCAATGCGTGGTTTTGTCACAGCAGAGGCAGGTCGAGCTATCATTTGGGATTCTACGCACGGTTCTCCATCCATGTGGGCGGTTACGTCTGTACAGCCTTCTATATCATCTATTGCAGCCATCAATGGATCAATATGCCTAGCTAGTTCTGTTCACGGCTTAGCAGTTTATGACTTCAAAACTGGAGCATGGGTATCTTTCGGCGTAGGTGGAAAAGTTAGCTTCACCGAATCGGTTTTTAGTAGTATTGGTTCTGCGAATAATACCGAGGCCGCAAAAGCAATAGTTAATCGCATAGTCAACTCTGTAGCAATCACCCACCTACCCAGCGCGCCAATCGAGAATGGTCTTAAGGTTCCGACTATTGTAGTTGGTACGGCTGGTGGCCTAAGTATTATTAAAGATGATGGTACGACGGTGACCCCTAGCGGAGCTGGGGCATACTTTAATTGTGAGTTCGATAAGCAAGGTAACTTGTACGCTGCCAATGCAACTGTATCTACATACCTACAGTATTCAGAGCCTCCATACGCGTCACTCACTAATGTATTTACAGGGGCAACTAGTATCCCAGCACCACTTATAGGCTCAGGCAATAATCGCTACCGTACAGGGGTGTTTTCAAATAGTGCGGGCTTAACTTTACTAAAACACAACATAACAGCACCGACGTCGAGTCTAAATGCGTATATCACTAACACCTACAACACGGGCTACATGGTTGGCGATATTCGCCGCTGCATTCTTGCTGATTCTGGTTCTATCATTGGCGACAAGAGTGTTAAAGCAGGTTTACCTGCAGCAGTTGGTGTACTTACATATATACCAGTTGCAGGGGGACGCACAGCGATTAGTGGGTTTAGTGCTACTAACTATATTCAAGAAGCTTCACATGCTGATTGGAATGCACTTGGTACTGGTGATTTCTGTATCAGAATGACAGGAGTTAAGTGGGGAGCTGCTGGGTTTAATGGATTTATACTATCTCTAGGAGATGGTGTATCAGCTGGCTCAATGTATGTATCTTTGACGGCATTAAATGTCATAAATCTTTACATTCATAATGGTATATCTCTAACTCTAATTGGGACGAGCACTAGTTCCTTCTCTGATATAGCACTGCACACGCTTGAGGTTAAGCGCAGCGGAACAACTGTAACCGTGCTTGTAGATGGAGAACTGGTATGTAGCGCAACTTCTGCACTGTCCATCAGCAACTTAACTGGGTTTTTACGCATCGGAGAAGGGCAGCATGCATCGGCACCGTGGATAGGTGGCTCATTCGAGACTTGCAACATCGAAGCCACGGCACCAACAGCCGAGCAATCTAAATTCATTGCGGACCAAGAGAGCGCAATCAAAGGTGGTGGCTTATGCTTGTTGTCAAATTCAGCCTTGGTATCAGGCTTAACGTACGATGATAAAACAGATACCCACCAAGTCAAAAACGGCGCAAATACTGACTTATTTAAAGGCTTGAAACGCATTGACAGCGTTGTAACTACAGCAGGCTTTACAGCAGCACCATGCCCTGCACTAACAGGCACTAAGTATTATGCGCCTACGATTAATGTGAATGCAGAATTGAATGCAGCTAATGAGAAGTTGTCTAAAGCGGCAACCAAGCCAAAATCTTTTGGCTTTAATGGTAATGCGGCTATAACGCTATTCGAGCTTCAAAGTGGGTGGAGACCGCAATCAGTTTATGTTGCAGGTGTTCGTAAGTTTGAAGGAGCTACTTCTGACTATACGATAACTTATGATGGCTTTATTTATGGTGTTAGCTTTGCAGTTGCACCAGCGCTTGGGACAAATAACGTAGTAATTGAAGGGGTGCTAGTATGAGCTTCATAAATATGATGGATAATAAAGTATTCACTGCTGATGAAATAAACAACCGCGTTGTTTCCATGATTCGCCAAAAATTCAGTGAGAACGACGAGTTTAAGCTGAACCGAATTATACAAGGTGAGGCTCTTGCCAAGTATACGCCAACACTGTCAGAGCAGGCGCAGATTGATGCGTTTTCCACCCTTGTGCTTTCAGCGAGACAAGCAGGTGTTGATGCAGCAGCAGATAGTCTTCTTTTACAGTCTGTACTTGATTATGAAGTAGCCCAAGTTAGACTAGCTAAAGCGCCCCTTGACCCATTAGCCTACCCGGATGTTGGCGGCATCAATGGTGGGAAGGTAGCTAACCCTGCTCTAGCCATTGATGCTGATGAACGTGCAGTAGCCCAAGCAGTGGTGGATGGTGCAAGCGTAGCAGTAACCGACTTGGTTACAGCTAGGGCGGTTGTATGATTAAAGTAATCCTAAGCCACATGCAAACCGACCCCAATGCACCTAAGCACATGCGTTTAGGTGCGTTCGCATCACTAGCCAGTGTTTGTCTTGCGCTATTGCTCACGCTGAACCTTAATTATGCATTGACCGCGTTTTTCGGTTGCCCGTTTTTGATGGGTTTGGCGATTGAGCTTGTGCAGCGCATCCAGCGCATTGGGAAGGCACAAAATACGAATAAAGAAAGCCTACTTGATGTGTTGGTGACGGGCTTTTGGTACCTAAGAGCTTGGGGCACGTGATGCGCGGTGAGGCTCACTAAGCCCCATCCGCCTTCAATCACGCCTAGATTCTCATTGGGGAGAGTGATACATATACAGATCATCAAATTTTCGGACAGTTTCACCAAGACGATTAATGTTTTGAAGTCTACCTTTAGCATAAACTGCAAATTTATCGCCGCCTACATAGCCACCATAGCTGTTTGTTGCTTGATATTTAAAGTTATAACACCAGTAACCATAGTTATATTTTGGGCTGACATTGTCAGTTACGCCCATTTTTGAAGCGTAACATTTGTAATTATTTACAATACTCAAGTTTTTTAATGAATCAGGGTCTTTTAAATGTGGGCGAATCATTTTTCGAGCTTGCTCTATCACCAATGCATCTGCTGGTTTTGACTCATAATCCAAGCTTTTACTTTTTAGATAAGCATCACCTGCTGTTGCGCATGCAGATAGCATGCCCGCAATGATTACCGCTATAATTTTATTCATTATATATTCCCTCCGAGAAATCGAAAAAGAAGTGTTACAGATATCGTATTTTGTTACAAGTTTTAGGGTTTCTTTTTGATATGCATCACTGCCAAAGTCTTTTGGATGCTTTTGCGGCCTTTCTGGCGAATTGTTGCATGTTCATCATCATCAACGACATCATCTTCAAGCGCTTGGAAGACCGATGCATGAAACTCACCCGCTGCAATCGTTGCATATGCTGAGTTTTTCTTGATGTTGTGTTCAAATACCTCATCGTCATCAATGAATGATGCCGCTGGCACATTGATATGCCCTGTTTTTGTGCATATCCATTCAACAAAATGATCTTGTTGGGTTTCATTGGTTAGCTCAGCAGCCTCATAGCCGTCAAATGTAGCGCCATTTTTCCCTCGCAACTTGCTTAAAAATGTATGTACATTCATGTCTATACGACTTGCAAGCAAGATTAAAGTGTGCGACTTATGCCGACACCGCCATGCTCGGACCATCGCCCGCAACATCGCCCGATATTTTTCTCTGCTTTTTTTCGAAAGAGGCATAAGTTTATTGCTCCTTATTCTTTCTTATCGCATAAACTGTCCCTTGCTTGAGAAAAAATGAGCATAAAAACGCATGGCATGAAAATATTTTTTTCGCGGCTTATTGGCAGGTGCTAAAGCATAGCGCGCAGGCATTAACCCTTTTTACGCAGAAAAGAGGTTGCGGTGTCATAGCTTTATCGCTTCACTTCATTCCAATCATCGCAAGAATGATGGCTCATATTCATGAGGGGCAAGTAAACCAATGCGCAATTTTTTCATAGGTTTAGGTAGAGGGGAACAAGGATGTTTGCAAAACAAAAAGCGGCAACAGAGCACAGACGCACAGTGGGGTCCCACGATACTACGACTTCTTATAAGGCTATAATGGAAGCTGCAGCAGACAGGTATGTGATTGAGCGCATCAAACCCATATCAGCCAAACGGCTGCAATGTATTAAAGAGGATGATGACGATGGGTTTCTTGACCTTTCCTATGAGCTGCGACTGTGGGCACGGCTATATTCTAAAGATCTTATGGATGAAGTGATGCAACTAGAGCATGTTTTTCATCACAATGTAGTGGCGATGCATGCCTTGCCAGCACCAGCCACAAATGAAGAAGCGCCATTAAAGCGGCATGCCAGATAGCCTAGACAGCGCTGCTGACCACCTTTCTACAGAGCATCAAGAGCAGTGTTCTCAGCTTTATTCGAGTTTTTCTTTATGACAGCTTTATTTTGGTAGTAAATCCGATGGCTTATTTTTTCGTCCTCATGGTTTAACACGTGGGCAATAGAGGTCTCGCCGTTTGTGAAGCCGCTAATTTTGCTCAGGTGCCCAAGCCAAAGCGCTGTGCCATGAAGTTTAGGTTTGTTTTTATATGTCTCATTGACCCATTGGTCTGCAATTTGGGGGGAGCCATATTTTTTAGTAAGAAGATCGTTTATTTTTTCAAAGTCGAGAATATATAGTCCGTTATTTTTCCGATGCTCAACAAAAGAATAAACACCCGAGCTTAATTGCCCACCTTTAAGCCCATACATCGCCAAACACTTTATGCCGGCAAGTGTCGTGACATAGATCAACCCTTGCGGCGAAGCGTTGTCAGCTTTTCTACCTTCAGCCTTTTGAATCTCAGCAGCAGTTGCGCCCCATGAAACCCCTCGAAAATCGGCAGCATTGGCAGGCAGCCCCACCAGCATTATCGTTAAAAAAAGTATAATTGTTTTGATATCCATTCCCTCCATTTTTAGAAAGCGATCAGTTGCTCTGCTCTTGCCAGCTGCTTTCGGATTCATCTAACTCAAGAGCAGGGTGGCTGAGTGATGTATCCATAATAAACTGAATGAAATGCTCTTTTTCTTCTGCAGAGAGCTTGCGCTTGCCTAATTTTTCACGCTTTGCCACCTCTGCTTCAGCATCTTTGCGTAACTGAGCTTTTGTTATTTTTAGCTTCTGAGCGGCTACAGGTGCAGGGATATTAAGCAGATTCATCATGGCCTCTAGTTTTTCGTCGGGTAATTGCCCATTGCTCGACATTTGAATAACGGCTTTTGATAAAGTTTGCGCAAGATGTGATGCCTGCTCATAGCCTTCGGGAAGCTCAAGCACCTTGCGGCTTGGCCCATCCATCTGTTTGATGCTGTTTACCCCTGTGCGGAAGTAATCAGCAGGCATACCCAAATGTGGTGCGACAATGGTAAGCTCTGTATCGGATAGCTCTGCTTCACCATTGAGCCAGCTTTGAATCACAGCCGCACTCACCTTATTGCGCGTCAACATCTCTAAATCATGCGCATCAATATCATTGCGCAGCATCATATCAGAGATTCTACGCTGCATGGTGGATAGTTTTCTGGCAGCACCTTCACCTGTCATGAGATAGTGTAAATTAACCCTCAACACCTTGGCTGCAGCAGGCAGTTTCTCTTTAGGAATAGCGCCGCGTCTTTTCCAATTACCAAACCTCTGGTCGCTTACTTCTAAACGGCGAGCCATTTCAGCTTTGGATATTTTAAGCGCATCCATTTCTTTAAGCATACGTTCAAACTGACTCATTTCCGAATCATTACACATAATGTTTAACTCCGAACTGCACAAAATGTGTTGACAGGAACTGAACACTTTGTTTAGTGTTGCGCCATGGACATTAAAACAGCAATAGAAAAAGCAGGTGGGGCAGCAACGATTGCCAGAGCATGCACCGCAAAGGGTATGGCTATTGGACGATTTGCCCCCCACGCATGGATCACTCGCCAAGCATTACCCAATTCTGAATGGCTGGGCACCACCAAATACGCGCAAGTCATTTGCGACCTCATCAAAGCAATGGGCAATGGCGATGTTGCTCCTATTGAGCTTTGCCCAGGTGCTGGACAATACATGGCAGCCAAGGGGGCGGCATGATTAATTTCTTTCGCCTGAACGGTCATGGGCAACAGCAATCCATGAGCAGTGTTGAAATTGCCAAGCTTACAAAAAAAGAGCATAGGAGTGTCCTACGAGACATGCCATGGACGAGATAACAATCAAAAAAATTAACGCGCTGGTTGCCAAACATTTTGATGGACGCACGCGTACCGACTTCTGCAATGCCTGTGGATTTAGCATTGAACTCTTCTCCAACTGGATTCGTCGCGGCATGCCTGCATCTGAATGGACTGGCAAGACACAACACGCCGCCAAAATTGCCGAAGTACTTCAGCATGAAATCAGCCCCTTGGAAATTTGCCCAGGTGCTGGCCAATACATGGCAGCCAAGGAGGCGGCATGAACAGCTTCAGCAAACACCAAGATAGAGTTCTCCCCAACTTTGGGGAGAACTCTAAACACTAAGAAACCACAAGAGAGAATGATGATATGAAAAACTTTATGCAGCCTAGCAACGGCAACCAAACCATGAGTAGCATGGAAGTTGCCGAACTTACAACCAAGCGTCATGACCATGTTATTCGTGATATTCGCAAAATCATCGATGATTTGGATGCCGCTGGTGAAGATGTGAGTGGGTTTGCTGAATCCTCTCGCAAAGATAGCTACGGTCGAGATTCTGTCGCTTTTGAGCTCACTTATCCTGCCACCATGATTTTGGTATCGGGTTATATGGTTGCCATCCGCTCCAAGATTGTGAACCGCTGGCAAGATTTGGAGCGGGAAGCTGCGCTTACGGATTATAATATCCCCAAGACCTTGGGTGATGCCTTGCGCTTTGCGGCTGAGATTGAAGAACAACGCATCGCTTTGGTAGACAAGGTGAACCAAGACGCGCCCAAGGTGGCTTTTCATGATGCGGTGACCTCTGCTGCAAATTGTCATACCCTTGAACAGGCGGCGAAAGTGATTGGCACAGGCCGCAACCGCCTTACACGCTTTTTGCGTGAAATCGGTGCTATCATGATGAGCAGCACGATGCCTTATCAAAAATATATCGATGCTGGCTACTTTCGTGTTGTTGAAACACCTTGGTTTGATTCCCGTGAGCAAAAAACACGTTTGAGCACCAAAACGCTCATCACTGGTAAAGGCTTGGACCATATTCAACGTAAAATAGGTATCACTGGCACCAATTTTACGGTGGTGCAATGAAAACCATCGGATATGTGCGGGTGAGCACCAGCAAACAAGAGCAGTTTGGCGGCTCCATTGAAGCCCAGAAGGATATGATTGAGCGTTATTGCGCTATGTATGATCTTGAGTTGGTGGATTTTCTTGAAGATGCCAGCAGCGCCAAGGCCATCAAGAGCCGCCCAGCTATGGTTGCGCTGATTGATATGTGCAGAAATGGCGAGGTTGAAGCTTTTGTGACCTGTAAAATCGACCGCATGTTTCGCAACACCATCGAAGGGCTGCAAACAGCTGATGAATTTGAAAAGCTTGGTGTGAGCATGTTCTTTATTGAAATGGGTGGCACCAATGCTGATGTGAGCACTGCACGTGGCCGCCGCATTTTTGCTTATGACCTTATCGATGCCGAATGTGAACGCATGCGCACTGGTGAGCGCACCAAAACAGTGCTTGCGCATAAGAAAGAAAACGGACAACAGCATAGTTTTTATGCGCCTTATGGCTGGAAATATGTCAACAAACAGTGTTTGCCACACGCTATTGAGCAAAAAGGTTTGCGCCTGATTTGGGGCTGCAAGCAAGATGGGCTTGGGCCCACTGCCATTGCCAACAAAATGAGCGACAGCCCCTTCAAAACGCGCAATGGCCGCAAGATTTGGGCGACATCCACCATCACCTCCATTTTGAGCAACAGCATCAACGATGACCTGTTTGCCCAATGGCTGGAAGAAGAGAATCAAAAGCAACATGCAGCAAACGCTAACGAAAACGGTTTACCCACCGCAATGGGTAATGAGGAGGCAATTTCCCATGAATAAATATACACGTTATTTCAAGGTAACAGATGGTCCATTAATTGATGCCATCAAAGCAAGCCGTGAAACAAACAAGGCTGCTGAGCAAGAATATCGAAATATCCTGAAAGATGTTAATAATGGGCAAGGGTATTATCAAAGGAATAAAAAACTGGTTGCAATTCAGTTTGCAACCGTCCCCGACAGAAAAGTTTTTAAAAAGGCTTGGGATGGATGGTACCCAAAACAAACAACCAAAGAAGGAAAGGCGCTTCATCTCAAACTTAAGGCTGTCGTTACTTCAAATGAAGATGACCACTTATCACTAGTTGGGCTTAAAGGTCATACCATCATAACAGGCAGGTATTTGTGCCAGCCAACATTAAACATCATACCATCATCGCCTATCGTCGCATTTGTTGGGGTGCCTTGGTATGACGAAGACCCTGAGAAGCTCGCGGAATATGTGAATGACCCTGACACAGGATGCTCGAATATGGATTCACTGCTGTGGAAGCCAACTGCCCATATGGAAGAGGTCAAAGAGTGGGAAGTCCAAAAAGCCTTTGATGAGTGGAACACACATGTAAAAGAGGTCAACGCCAAGAAAGAGGAAGAAGCTTCCCATGTGTAATAGTATGCAGGCAGACGCGGTGGTGGAGCACTCGTTCCACCTATATCACAAGTCGGTCGTGAGCCATCCGGGCGGTTACACGGTAGGGGATAGAACCATCAAACCCATGGGCACAGCCCACGCCGCAAGAATCGCAGAAACGGACGAGACTACTTTTAAAAAACGCCTTGATCCAAACCAAGAGGCAGAGCCTTTTTTAAGACACTGGATGCGCAATTTGCTTGCTGGCATGGACACCGCATCACTGGACAACCTCGAGCATGGCTTGGGTCGGCTGGTATTCAACAAACCCAAAGATTTACCACAGCCAGAAGCGATCAACCGCGAAGCTGTGAAGCTTGGCAAAGAGTTTGGTGATGTGATGAGCGTCATCGCCAAAGCCACAGACCCAGACTCACCCAACGGGACCGACCTTTCACGCAACGAACGCAAAGAAGCAGCCCAACAACTCTACGAACTACTTGAGCGCGGCTGTGTGATGTTAAAAGGAATTGAGGGGGAATCATGAAACCCGCAATCGTCAACTTCCTTCGCGCTTTGATTTTTCTGCTTATCACAGCCTTCAACCGCATCGGGTGTTTGCTTGGTGTCCATGAATACCTTGATTGGTCAACTGGCAAGGTGGGGCAAAAAACAACCCATCACCAAACATGCTGCCACTGCAACAAACACCGCATCATCAAACAACCATCATGGGAGGCAAACCATGCTTGAAACCGCCTTGTATCCACAAACACACACGCCAACATGGTTTGAATCAACCACAGGCCGCCGCATTTATCCTACTGAGCCTGATCATGCCGATGTGTGCATTGAAGACATCGCCCACGCATTAAGCCATTGCTGTCGTTTTGCAGGGCATTGCCGCCAGCTTTATACCGTGGCCCAGCATTCGCTTTTGGTGTATCGCTTGGTTCGCCTACACAATGCAAACACCGAAACATTGAAATGGGCATTGCTGCATGATTCTGCTGAGGCATATGTGCATGATATTACGCGCCCCCTCAAATATGCCAAAGAAATGAAGGGCTACAAAGATTTGGAAACCAACTGGCAGGTGCATATCTGCATGGCCTTGGGCATTGATATTTGCATGGTTGATTTGGATTTGGTCAAAGAAGCCGACAACCACGCGCTCAAGCTTGAAGCCGAGGCTTTGATGCCATCACAGGGCGAGAAATGGGGCATCCCAGACACCCGCGCATTTGAGGGTGGGGCAGGGTGGTTCCACCTAGTCGCTGCATTTTTCCCAGAACAAGCCAAAGCTGAATTTCTACGCGTATGGAGCAGCCTCGATGTTTGCGGTTGATCACATGGATATCATGAATGCGCTGTTTGAGTTGTTTGGCGCGTTTGCCGTGTTGCCTTCCATTTTAGAGGCGCACCGCACCAAGCGCATCATGGGCGTGTCTATCATCACCAGCCTGTTTTTCACCAGCTGGGGGCTGTGGAATATCTTCTACTACCCATCGCTCACCCAAACATGGTCTGGTTATGCTGCCATCCTCATGACTGCCACCAATGCCTTTTATTTGTGGCAAGTCTACAAATACCGCGACCCAGCATTCGCAGGCGACTACGGCGACCACGAAGTGGCAGAGCAAATCCAACAAAGCGAAACCTTTGCCACGCAAGCAATCGGAGGCAATGAATGAACATCGACAATTCCGTATTGACCAAGGTTTTCACCAGCATGCGCTTTAATCGAAAATATTCGCCTAGCTTTATCGCCAAACGTCAGGGGCTAACTATAGGCTCAGTGCGCCATGCGCTCTCAAGACTTGTGAGGGGGGGGGGTAGTCGAAGTAACGACATCCTCAGCAGACAAAAGACGACGCTTATACATATCAAAACAACAAACTTTAGGGCTTTGGTGAGCTTCATATGAAGAATATTCACGTGACCCATAAACCAACTCAGATGCCTATAAACTTTGGTGAAATGGCGATTGATAATTTTGCAGGCGGCGGCGGTTGGTCAGAAGGATTCTACCAGGCAACAGGGAAACATGTTGATGTGGCAATTAACCATGATGCAGAAGCCTTGGCAATGCATGCCATTAATCACCCGCACACTATGCACTTGTGTGAGTCTGTTTGGGATGTAAACCCAAGAGAAGTTACCCGAGGTCGTCCGGTGGGCGCTGTTCATCTTTCACCAGACTGCAAACACTTCAGTAAAGCGAAGGGTGGCAAACCAGTAGAAAAGAATATCCGTGGTTTGGCTTGGGTTGGTGTTCGCTGGGCGGCAGTTACAAAGGCGCGCCTGATCACGCTTGAAAATGTTGGAGAGTTTGTAACATGGGGCCCATTGGTTTCTGATGGCAAGGGTAATTTTATTCCCAACCCGACACGAAAAGGACACACTTTTAAGTCATTCTGTAGAGCATTAGAGCGCCTTGGTTATGTTGTTGAACACCGTGAGCTTCGTGCCTGTGATTATGGTGCACCAACAATTCGTAAGCGCTTGTTTCTAATTGCTAGGTGTGATGGCTTGCCGATTGTATGGCCAGAAGTAACTCATGGTGACCCTAAAGGCGATGCAGTGAAATCAGGCAAGCTATTGCCATGGAAAACAGCAGCCGATTGCATTGATTTTAGCCTCCCATGCCCTTCAATTTTTGAGCGTAAGAAACCACTAGCAGAAAACACGTTGCGCAGGATTGCAAAAGGAATTCAGCGGTATGTGATTGATTGTGAAAAGCCTTTTATTGTCTCTTCAATAGTTCCTTTTATCACTGAGCATGCCAACGCTTCAAACCAACGCAATATGGATGCAAACTCACCACTGCGCACACAATGCGCTCAAGTTAAGGGTGGTCATTTCGCTTTAGTATCAGCTTTGATAGCTAAACATTATACAGGTGTTGTTGGTTCACCAGTGAGCGACCCGCTGCACACGGTCACATCTGTGGATCATAATAGTTTGGTAACGACTAATTTGGTTACCTTGCGAAACAATGCGATTGGTCAAGGCGTTGATGAGCCTTTGAGAACCATCACATCGAGTGGTTCACACCATGCCGAGGTAAGGGCTTTTCTTATTAAGTATTACGGCACAGATGGCGCTCAGCTCGTGGATGAACCTTTGCACACTATAACCACCAAAGAGCGATTTGGTTTGGTCATCGTTGAAGGTGTTGAGTACGCCATTGTTGATATTGGCATGCGCATGATGCAACCACGAGAGCTATTCACCGCCCAAGGATTTGATGACAATTACATCATTGGTGATGATGCAGAACAGGGCCTAAAACTGACCAAGACAGCGCAGGTTCGCATGTGTGGCAACTCAGTGCCTCCGCATTTCGCCAAGGCTTTGGTGTCGGCAAACTATGTGAGCCAATTGGTCACAGAGCCGATGGAAGCAGCTGCATGAAAACCCACTGGAACAACATCACCCACGCGGTGGCCTTGCTTGGCTTATTCGTGGTGGCGTGTGCGTTTTTGGTGTGGAAAGCATCGGCAATCATTTATTACGGTTTATTACTTTTGGGCGGTGGATTCATCACCCGCCATTGGTTTGAAACAGCAACACAGCAACACAATGTAGGAGGCAATCATGGCTAGATGGTCAAAAAAGGAACTTCAAGAAATTAGACAGCGACGCTTGGCATATATGCGCATGCACAACAAGGGATTTAGCCCGCAACGCATTGCTAAAAAATACGGGGTGACCGTGCCAGTGGTATGGTCAGGCATTCGCGCTATACGCAAACAAATCAAAGAAGCCGAGCAAGCCAAACGCATGGCAAAAGAACCAAAAAAACGCATCGAAGCCCCCAAGTTTTGGGGCCTAGAAACTTTCCAAGCAGGGGTAGCGGCATGAGTGATAAAACAATATCAGTTGCTGAGGAAATCACTGGTGAAAAATTAGCTAAATTAGATAATGTAACGATGGGAGAAGTTTATGAATGAAGCCTATGTAGTAATGGAAATAGAAAGTGGCGCAAGTGACCAGGATGTGTGTGTAATGTTCGATATAAGCTTTGGTCAGTTGGATGAAATAATGGCGGCTCACAACTATACTAAAGTGGATGACGAGTGGGTGTTCAATGATGTGTGATGATTCACAGCCTCTGTTTGATATTGGTAAAAAGAGTATTGAAGCCATATGGATGAACAAACGATGTGCAGATTCCAGTCGCAGGGGAGGTTGGCAGTATGATCAAAGCAGCCAAATACGTGGTTGCATCTAAGCTGGCAGAAATGACCGGGCTTACAGTGGCGGCAATCAATGCCAAGCGTGTGCAGGGCAAGTGGTTGCAGAATATTCATTGGAGACAACCACCAGATGAAAACACCATTTACTATTGTGTGCCTGCCATTGAGCGTTGGATTGAAGGGGGCCCGTCATGAGTGTGAAAGCGCGTGGTGATAAAATTCAGATTCAGTTTTATTATAAAGGGGTACGCTGCAGAGAGACTTTAAATCTGCCACCAACCAAAAAGAACATGAAACATGCCGAGGGCATGGATGCTAAAATTGCATATGATATTGGCCTTGGTCATTTTGTGTTCAGAGACTATTTCCCAGATAGCAATACCCGATCTGCAAACTTGTTTGGCAATGCCAAGGCTGGTAATACAACCGTGGAAAAAGCTTTGATGGATTATTATGTATCAAAGGCCCCTAAAGATGGTGCAAACAATGAGCGCGCTTGGAAGGTGTCCACAGCAAAAACAAACTTGCAGGCCATAGAAGGGCAGTTGGTTCCATTTTTTAAAGATGTGCGCCTGGTGGATTTGAATGTACAGAAGGTGCGCGAATTTATTCGCAGCCAAACATGTGGCAATAAAAGAGTGAATAATATCCTTATCCCATTGCGCGGCATGATTAAGGAAGCTTATGAGCATGAGCTTATCCCCGTAAACCCTATGGATATTATCAGCAATCTACCCATCATCACCCGCGAACCATTACCCTTTTCAACTCAAGAGCAGCGCACGATTTTGGCAAGCTTCCCTGATCAGCTGCGCAATTATTTGCAATTTGCTATTTTCACAGGGCTGCGCACGGGTGAGCTTATTGCTTTACGTTGGACGGATATAGATTGGGCAAAAGGGGGGGTGCATGTGCGCCGCAACTTTACCAATGGTGTGATCACAACGCCAAAAACGGCAGCTGGTGTGCGTAGTGTGGACTTATTCAAGCCAGCGCTTCAGGCGCTAGAAGCACAAAAAGAATACACCTATGAAAATGCAGACAGGGTATTTCACAACCCACACACCAATAAGCCATGGTCTGGTGATGGTGCGGTTTGGAAATATTGGAATCCAATCATGAAAGCGCTGGAAAAGTCTCACAATATTTCATACAGAGAGCCATATCAGACGCGTCACACTTATGCATCGATGATGCTTTCAGCAGGCGAACACCCAGTATGGCTGGCGCGGCAACTTGGGCATACCGACCCAAGTGTGCTTTATAAAAAATATGCGCGATGGATGCCAGACATGTATCCGCACGCTGGTGAGAAAATAAAAGAAGCTTGGTCACTGTGTGGCCACGGGGTTTTTCTATGAATAGTCACTATCTGGGCACTGGTACACCCACCATAAACAAAAAAGCCCTTGAATATCAAGGGCTTGTAATGGTACCGGGAGCGGGAGTCGAACCCGCACGAAATTGCTTTCGAGGGATTTTAAGTCCCTTGCGTCTACCAGTTCCGCCATCCCGGCATGCACTGCCAACCTAAGAGTTACTCTAAGGTTGAAATTGGAGGCAGGGGCGAGAATCGAACTCGCGAATAAGGGATTTGCAATCCCCCGCCGTACCACTGAGCCACCCTGCCATGCCTGCATACTACAATACAATACTAGTTGTTCAAAATTTATTCTATATTTAGAATAAAAAAAAGGGAGCCTGAGTCGTGAGACCAACAAGACTCCCTTTTGTGTTTGGAGCGGGTAACCGGGCTCGAACCGGTTACCTCGACCTTGGCAAGGTCGCGCTCTACCAAATGAGCTATACCCGCAATGAACGCGGCGAACTTTAGCGCTGAAATGTGACGCGTCAAGCAATTAATATCATGGCATTGTTTGATGATTTAATAGATGTAATGTCAGAAAAAAACAAGCCTGTATAGATGGTGTTATTTCAGTGCTGGAAAGCAAGAGGAGCTTCTGGTAACTTTCGCTCCCGACATGAATCAATCAAACACTCAAACACGTTTTATTTTTGTAACTGGGGGCGTAGTATCCTCTTTGGGCAAGGGGATTGCAGCAGCCAGTCTCGCCGCTTTATTTGAAGCCCGCGGCCTTTCCGTAACGATGCAAAAGCTAGATCCATATATTAATGTGGATCCTGGCACGATGAGCCCTTATCAGCATGGTGAGGTTTTTGTCACCGATGATGGTGCCGAAACAGACCTTGATCTTGGTTACTATGAGCGCTTTACGCATGCAAATATGTCTAAACGTTCAAACCTCACCACAGGTCGTGTTTATGAATCAGTGATTCGTAAAGAGCGCCGGGGTGATTATCTTGGCGCAACTGTACAAGTGATTCCACATATCACAGATAGAATCAAAGAGGGTGTGCTCTCTTTGCGCTCTGAAAATGTGGATATCGCTCTTGTTGAAATTGGCGGAACGGTAGGTGATATTGAATCACTTCCTTTTTTAGAGGCGATTCGCCAGCTCCGTTTTGAATTGGGTCGTGAACAAACTGCATTTATCCATTTAACATTAGTGCCTTATATTGCAGCCTCAGGCGAAATTAAAACTAAACCAACGCAACACTCCGTGCAAAAACTGCGGGAGATTGGCATCCAGCCAGATGCGCTACTTTGCCGTAGCGAGCGTGATATTCCTGAAGCTGAATGCAATAAAATTGCTTTGTTTTGTAATGTTGAAAAAAAGGCCGTGATTGCGCTACCTGATGTAGACACTATTTATGCCGTACCTTTGGTTTTGCGTGATGGTGGATTAGGCTCGGTATTGCTTAACCAATTTGGTATTGAAGACAAGACACCTGATTTAAGCGTATGGCAAGGTATCTGTGACAAAATCCGCACACCTGAACGTGTGGTTCGCGTAGCGATGGTGGGTAAATACACCAAACTTGCCGATGCTTATAAATCAATCAACGAATCCCTTATTCACGGTGGCATGAGTCATGGTGTTCGTGTTTTGATTGAATATATTGATGCTGAATTTTTAGAAAACAACGGCTCAAAGGTGTTGGCTGATGTGGATGCTATTTTAGTGCCTGGTGGTTTTGGAGAGCGAGGCACACTGGGTAAAATGTTGGCGATTCAGTATGCGCGTGAAAACAATGTACCGTTTTTAGGCATTTGTTTGGGCATGCAAATGGCAGTGATTGAATTTGCACGCAATGTTGCGGGATTAACAGACGCAAACAGCAGCGAGTTTGACGGACAGACGAATCACCCTGTGATTGCTTTGATGACAGAGTGGGAAGAAGACGGTAAAAAAGTGAAACGTGATGCTTCTTCAGACTTGGGCGGCACCATGCGTTTGGGTGGTTATCAGTGTAAAGTGGTAGCAAATACCCATGCTGGCAAAGCCTATGCACAAACTGAAATTCGTGAGCGTCATCGCCATAGGTATGAGTTTAACAATACCTACCGTAAACAGCTTGAAGAAGCAGGATTAGTCGTTTCGGGTACATTGCCAGATGATTCATTGGTTGAAATGGTTGAAGTGAAAAATCATCCATGGTTTGTAGCTTGCCAATTTCACCCTGAATTTTTATCACGGCCTTATGCGCCACACCCATTGTTTGCAGCTTTTGTTGGCGCTGCTAAACATCAAGCCGAGGTATCATCATGAACCATCACATTAAAGTTGGTAGTTTTGAAATCGGCAATGACTTGCCATTTGTGCTCTTTGCAGGGCCTTGCGTAATTGAAGGTGAAGATTTTAGTCTGCAAGTTGCAACACAAATTCGTGATATTGCAGCAAAGGTTGGTGTGCCTTTTGTGTTTAAATCAAGTTTTGATAAAGCCAATCGCACCAGTGTCGATGGCTTTCGTGGCCCAGGCATGCAAGAGGGTTTGCGCATTTTACAACGTGTGAAAGACGAAGTTGGGGTGCCTATCATTACTGATGTGCATACGCCCGAACAAGCCGTTCCAGTTGCCAAAGTTGCTGATATTTTACAAACACCTGCATTTTTGTGCAGACAAACAGATTTCATCACTGAAATTGCCAAGGCAGGCAAACCAGTGAATGTGAAAAAAGGTCAGTTTTTGGCGCCGTGGGATATGCCACATGTGTTAGAAAAAGCAAAATCTACAGGTAATGCTGATATTATGCTGTGTGACCGTGGCACCAGTTTTGGTTATAATAACCTTGTTTCGGATATGCGATCGTTGATGGTGATGGCAGAAACAGGTGCGCCAGTGGTGTTTGATGCTACACATTCTGTGCAACAACCAGGCGGTCTTGGTGGAGCAACAGGTGGAAATAGAGAGTTTGTCCCAGGCTTGTCACGTGCAGCTGTTGCAATAGGTGTTGCCGCAGTGTTTATGGAAGTTCACCCTGATCCAGACAATGCAAAATCAGATGGGCCAAATTCGGTTGCTTTAGCCGACTTGGAAGAGTTGCTTATGACACTGAAAAAATTGGATGTTGTGGCGAAAAATTTGTGATTTGAATTTTTATCGTTAGATATGAAACATATTAAAGTTTTAAAAGAGAAAAAATATCAGCAATGGGGCTGATTAGGAGAATGAATAGTGAGTGAAATTGTAAATGTACATGGTCGTGAAATTTTTGATTCGCGTGGTAATCCAACGGTAGAGGTAGATGTACGTTTAGCCTCGGGTGCTTTTGGGCGCGCAGCTGTGCCAAGTGGTGCATCAACAGGTCAACGTGAAGCTGTAGAGCTGCGTGATGGCGATAAACGTTTGGGCGGGAAAGGTGTACGAAAGGCTGTTGGACATGTGAATGGTGAAGTTGCCAAAACAGTCATAGGTTTAGATGCAGCAGATCAACGCGGCTTGGATCATGCTTTGATTGCTTTGGATGGTACACCGAATAAAGGTCGCTTGGGTGCAAATGCAATTTTAGGCGTATCAATGGCGGTTGCTAAAGCACAATCTGTTGAAGATGAAGTTTCTTTATTTCAGCATCTTGGTGGTGAAGATGCAGTATTGATGCCAGTGCCTTGTATGAATGTGATTAACGGCGGCTCACATGCCGATAACAGCATTGATTTTCAAGAGTATATGATTGCACCAGCAGGTGCATCAAGCTTTGCAGAAGCATTGGATATGGGCGCAGAAGTTTTTCACGCTTTGAAATCCGTTTTGCAAAAAGCAGGACATATTACAGCAGTAGGTGATGAAGGTGGTTTTGCCCCTAACCTTGGTTCAAATGAAGAGGGAATCACGGTCATTCTTGAAGCGATTGAGAAAGTGGGCTTAAAAGCCGGCTCTGACATTGTTTTGGCGACAGACATGGCTGCTTCAGAATTCTACAAAGATGGCGCATATGTCCTTGATGGAGAAGGTGGACGTAAGCTTGATTCAGAAGGTTTGGTTGATTTAATTGAATCACTATGCAGCCAATATCCGATTGTATCTGTTGAAGATGGTTTGGATGAAAATGATTGGGCTGGCTGGAAAATTCTGACTGATCGTATTGGTGATAAAGTACAGCTTGTGGGTGATGATTTATTCGTTACCAATCCTGATATTTTGAAAGAAGGTATTGATAAGGGAATCGCGAACGCATTGTTGGTAAAAGTGAACCAAATTGGCACTTTAACTGAGACTATTGCTGCAGTAACCATGGCGCATGATGCAGGTTACCGTTGTATGATGTCGCACCGTTCGGGTGAAACAGAGGATACTACCATTGCTGATTTGGCAGTGGCTTTGTCTTGTGGTCAAATCAAAACAGGTTCTGCATCACGTTCTGATCGTATGGCAAAATACAATCAGTTATTACGTATTGAAGAAGAATTGGGTAACCGTGCGAAATATGCAGGTTTATCTGCTTTTTCTCGGTCTTAATAGCTGAAAAAAATTGACTTAAAACGTTTTAGAACCGTATTACTTTACGGTATTGGTTTGCTTGTCACTGTGCTCATGATCTGGGATTTATTATTCTCGGATCATGGGTATTTTGTTTATAGAGAAGAATATAAACAACAACAAATTCTTGAAGTTGAGATTCATAAACTCCAAGCTGAAAAAGAAAATTTAAATGCCAAAATTATAAACTTACGTGAAAATCCGAAAGCTTTAGAAGAAGTGATTCACCGAGAACTGGGTTATGTTTACCCTGATGAATACATGTTGATTTTACCTAACAAAAATAAAAAAAATACTGAAGTTTTGAAGCAGAAAAAAGAAGAGGAATAAAGATGAGTAAAATTGTAACTCGTTTTGCACCGTCACCCACAGGTTTGATGCATTTGGGCAATGTGCGAACTGCCATGTTAAACTGGATGTTTGCTAAAAAAATGGGTGGAAAATTCCTTCTCCGCTTTGAAGATACCGATCAGAGTCGTTCCGAACAGCAATATATTGATGCGCTCAAAGAAGATATGTTGTGGCTTGGACTACAATGGGATGATGAGCCATTGTTTCAATCTAAACATGCTGAGCAGCACCGCAGCGCCTTAGGGAAATTGGCTGAAGAAAACCTTGCATACCCTTGTTTTTGCTCGGAAAATACGCTTAACTTAGACCGCAAACTTGCAACGTCTAGAGGGCTTCCCCCGCGTTACAATGGTCGTTGTCGCTCATTATCAGCTGAAGAACGGCAAACACGTTTGAAAACTGAAACTCACGTTTGGCGATTGGCCGTGCATGCGGAAGCAGGTGAGGTTGTCGTACCTGATTTATTGCGTGATAACGTTCATTTCTTGCGTAAAGATTTGGATGACCCTGTTGTGGTTCGTTCAGATGGCACATTCACTTTTTTATTACCTAATGCGATTGATGATGCGGTTGATGGCATTACCCATGTGCTGCGCGGTGATGACCATTTAACCAATTCTGCTTACCAAGTGTGGATGTTGGAATCATTGGGTTATACGGCACCGACCTGTTTACATCATGGGCTGTTATTGGGTGAAGATGGCGCAAAATTATCCAAGCGTACAGGAAGCCACAGTGTGGCTGATTTACGTAAAGCAGGGCTGTTCCCTGAAGCTTTACAACAAGCCATGGTGCGTTTAGGTCATCCCAATATTTCAGAGGATGCAACGACCATTGAAGCATTAACTGCCAATACTGACATTGAGCATTTATCGACTTCATCCGTGCGCTGGTCCAATGATGATATGTGGCGTTGGCACACTAAAATTTTACATGCCTTGCCTGGGCAAGCTTTAGCACCATTATTGATAATGGTATTTAAAGATAAAGGTATCAATATTGATGAACAGCAAGGCTTAGCTCTAGCAGATATGCTGAGGGGGAACTTAAACAAAATTGAAGATATTTTACAGTTTAAACGTTTACTCAATGCCGATGAGCCTTTATCAGCTGAAGATATAAAAAGCCTACAAGCCACAGGAGCTGAGTTTTTTAATGCTGCTATCTCTACCTGGGATGATTTATCGCAAGCCGATTGGGTAGCATGGACTACGGCACTTAAAGAAGTATCAGGGCAAAAAGGCAGAGCTTTATTTATGCCTCTTCGGCTAGCGCTAACAGGCCAAGCACATGGCCCTGAAATGAGTAAAGTAGTGCTTTTCCTTGGTAAAGATGGGGTTAAACAGCGATTGAAAAATGTGTCGGATATTATTTAAATGACGGAACTGTTTGTTTATAATTCACTTTCACGGCAAAAAGAAGTCTTTAAGCCTTTAGAGGCCAAGAAAGTAGGGATGTATGTTTGTGGGGTCACTGTTTATGACCAGTGCCATATTGGTCATGCGCGTGTGATGGTTGTGTTTGATATGGTTTATCGCTGGCTGACTAAGTCAGGGTATGATGTCAGTTACGTGCGCAACTTTACAGATGTTGACGATAAAATTATTCAACGTGCTCAGGTTTCCAACATCGCCATTGATGAACTTACGCAGCAAATGATTGATGCTTTTCATCATGATATGGATGCCCTTGGATGCCTTAGGCCCACATTGGAACCGCGCGCAACCCAGCACATGCCTGAAATGATAGCAATGATTGAAGCTTTAATTGCGCGTGGTTTTGCCTATGTCAGCAGCTCAGGTGATGTGTTATATGCTGTGCGTCAATTTGCTGGATACGGTAAGCTTTCAGGTAAAAATATTGATGATTTAGCGTCTGGAAGCCGTGTTGATGTGGATCATCTTAAACGTGACCCACTTGATTTTGTATTATGGAAACAAGCCAAAGCTGATGAACCATCTTGGGATTCACCTTGGGGTAAGGGTAGACCAGGCTGGCATATTGAATGCTCGGCAATGAGTTGCAAACATTTGGGTGCTACTTTTGATATTCATGGTGGCGGTATGGATTTAAAATTTCCGCACCATGAGAATGAAATTGCGCAAGCTCAAGCTGCAAATGATGGTGGTTTTGCACAATACTGGCTGCACAATGGTTTTGTGAATATTAATGCTGAAAAGATGTCGAAATCATTGGGTAATTTTTTTACCATTGCTGAAGTTTTGGCGCAGTATGAACCTGAAGTGATTCGCATGTTTATTTTGGGCACACACTACCGCTCACCACTGGACTATTCAGATGCAGCACTTGATGTTGCCAAAGCGGGCCTAGACCGTTTGTATGAAACCAAACGAAAAATACAACTGCATAAAAAGCATAGCCATGACCTCTTGCCTGAAAAGTTTGTCGCAGCACTTAATGATGACTTTAATACTGCTGAAGCAATAGCGGTGTTGTTTGAGACTTGCCGTGATTTAAATAAAGCTTTGGATACAGGCGACCAAAGCCAGCACTTGGAAAGAGACTTCCTTGTCATGAGCGACTTTTTAGGGCTACTACAACAGGATGTTACCGTTTGGTTTCACGGTAAAAATGTAAATGCTGAACATATTGAAGCCTTGATTGAAAAGCGTAATGCTGCAAAAAAAATGCGCGACTTCTCTTTAGCAGATAAAATACGTGATGAACTTATGGAACAAGGCATTCTTCTTGAAGATAATGCGGATGGTACGTTGTGGAAAAAAGTTTGAATTTGTCATTCCGAACTGCTTTCTAAGAGTCAAGTTATTATGATTCTAGACAGGTATATATTAAAACTTTGGCTTTCGTCATTCCTTGGTTTTTTCCTTGTCATTACTGGTGTCCTTTTATTTGGTAGAACAATTCGTGCAGTGCAAGCCTTTGGCAATAACCCTATTGATTGGGGACTTTTGGCTGAAATGCTTTTTGCCATTATGCCCTATTTTTTGACATTAACGATTCCATTTGCTTTCTTTTTTGCACTCATGAAAGCTTTATCATATTTACAAGAAAACAGTGAAACCGATGCTTTATTGGCAGCAGGTGTTTCGCCATTTCGTTTATTGCGCCCCATGTTTATTTTAGCACTATTGATTTGGGTATTTTTATCCTGGACAGTGATGCAGTGGATGCCAGCAGGGCAAAAAATATTTATTGAACTGTATCATGCCGTTAAACAAACAGCTGCTATGCCTTCATTTACACCCCAGCAGTTTACTGTGTTTGAAGGTTTAACCATTTATCATGCGGGTGAAGATAACGACGGTAATATGACTCAATTTATGCTAGAAGATAAACAAGGTGATGTTGATTCGATTTATCTTGCAAAAAAAGCAAAAATTGAACGAAAAGATCAATTTATGATTCTTAATATGTTTGATGGGGTGCATTTAGAAGGCGAAGGTAATGCCTTACGTTCAACTTATTTTTCCACCTATTCATTATCAACAGATATTGGTGATACTGGTGTGATTAAACACTTGGTTGTTGGTAATGAAAAACCAAGCCTTATGAATATTCAAGAACTTAATGCGGTCTTAGAGAGTGCGCCTACGCTTATTGCAAGAGCTGAATGGCATAGACGTTGGATTTTATCCAGCAGTATTTTAATTCTCGTGGTGTTCGCTTTTCCTTTGGCGAGTAGTGCTAAGCGCTCAGGCAAGAACCATGGCTGGATGTGGGGAATTGTTTTGCTATTGCTCATTTATAATGTTCAATTAGCGTTACATAAACAAGTTGTTGCTGGTAAATTTGAATGGTGGATGATGTGGCTGGGTCAATTGTTCTTTTTCTTTACTGGTTTACTTATGTTTTTGCAATCCAGTAAAATTTGGATGTTGTTCAGATCGTCTCCTAGGCAAGTGAAGTATCGTACCACCAGTTAAACTTATCAAAGCTTTTAAATGTGAAATTGAGCAGCACTAAAACAAACGTTTCAAAACACTGACGAATGGGGATATTATTTTAATCACTGCCGATTTATTTTATGTTGTTATAATGCGTCTTCTTTTAGTGGTTTGAGGTTGTTATGAGTTTTGAAGAAGAAGTCGAAAAGCGCCGAACATTTGGCATTATTTCACATCCTGATGCAGGTAAAACAACGCTAACTGAGAAGCTATTGCTTTTTGGTGGCGCCATTCAGATGGCTGGCGCGGTGAAATCACGTAAAACAGATCGCCATGCGACCTCAGATTGGATGAAAATTGAGCAAGACCGCGGAATTTCTGTGGCTTCATCAGTGATGAAATTCAATTATGCTGTGAGTGACAAAGAATATGAGATCAACTTGCTTGATACCCCAGGCCATCAAGATTTCTCGGAAGATACTTACCGTGTATTAACCGCAGTAGATTCAGCAATGATGGTGATTGATTCGGGTAAAGGTGTGGAAGGGCAAACGCAAAAATTGATGGAGGTCTGCCGCATGCGTAACACTCCCATCATTACTTTCATCAACAAGCTAGACCGTGAAGGGTTAGAGCCCCTTGATTTGCTGGCAGAAATTGAGGAAAAATTGCAAATTGAGTGTGCACCATTGTCTTGGCCTATTGGTATGGGTAAGTCTTTTAAGGGTGTTTATAACCTTTACAAAAAACAGTTGCACCTCTTTAAAGCAGGGATGGAAGATATTGAGGGTGCCATTGCGATTGATTCATTGGATGATCCAAAGTTAGATGATCTTTTAGGTGGGCAAGCTGATGAGCTGCGCGAAGAAATTGAGCTTTTGGAGGGTGCAGCGAACCCTTTTGAGCTGGAAGAGTTCTTGAAGGGCAGTCAAACGCCTGTTTTTTTTGGCTCAGCGGTTAATAATTTTGGTGTGCGCGAGTTATTGGATGCTTTTGTTGAATTTGCACCATATCCAGCAGGGCGGGCAGCTATTGAACGTATGGTGGAGCCAACAGAAAAAGATTTCTCGGCTTTTTGCTTTAAAATTCAAGCCAATATGGACCCACAGCATCGTGATCGGATTGCTTTTTTCCGTATGTGTTCGGGTAAATTCAGTAAGGGCATGACTGTACGTCATCACAGGTTGGCAAAAGACATTAAAATACCCAATGCTACGATTTTTATGGCGCAAGATAGAGCCCATGTTGAAGAAGCTTATGCTGGCGATATTATTGGTATTCATAATCATGGCACGATTCGTATTGGTGATACCTTTACGAGTAAAGAGTCGCTTAAATTCACAGGCGTTCCTAACTTTGCGCCTGAAATGTTCCGTCGTATTCGCTTGAATGACCCGCTCAAACGCAAGCAATTGCATAAGGGGTTGATTCAGCTTTCTGAAGAAGGTGCTGTGCAAGTATTTCGCACATTCTTAGGTGGAGACTATATCCTTGGTGCTGTTGGTGTTTTGCAGTTTGAGGTTACGGTTGAGCGGTTAAAGTCCGAATATAAGGTTGATGCCGATTATGTGAGCACTGACTTTCAAATTGCGCGTTGGGTAACTTGCGAAGACGATAAAAAAATGGCTGAATTTAAAAGGCTTTTTGACGCAAATTTAGCAGAAGATGGCGATGGGTTTCTCACTTATCTAGCACCAAGTGCTTGGAAATTAAGCTACACTGAAGAGCAATGGCCTGATGTGGCCTTTCATAAAACGCGTGAACAAATCTAAAATTTTACCTCGAGTTGTATGGGAAGGGTCGAAAAGTAAAATAAAGATAGAAAAGCTGTGTTGAATGTGGTTGTTTTCTGAAACGTAAACGTTTGAAAACCTGAAGCGTGGAGTTACCTTTATGATTGAAGCCGTTTCAGCACAGAGTTTAGATGAAGTTTTACCTCTTGTGCGCAAATATATGGAATTTTATAAAATCCAAGATATTTCAGATGGAAGAAACAAAGAATTTTTAGCCCAGTTTAGTGAAGGCAGTGATAAAGGGTGTTTGTTTTTGTATCGAGAAGCAGGGCAAGCAGTAGCCTTTACAACCCTTTATTTCTCTTATGCCACAAGTATCACAGGTAAAGTTGCCGTTCTTAATGATTTATACACTGAACCTAAGTTCCGCGGGCGGGGCTTTGCGCGCGAACTCATTGAACATTGCCGTCATTACGCAAAGTCTCAGGGTGCCGCGCGGCTGCAATGGGTCACAGCGCCAAATAACAATCAGGCACTGGGCTTGTATGATGGGCTAGATACTACAAAAAGCACATGGCAATTTTATACCTACAAAGTCTAATGGAATAAAAAAGAGGATGCTTTGAAACAGATTGATTTTTATTTCGATTTTATCAGTCCGTATACTTATTTAGCTGTAACACAGTTGGATAAGTTTTGTGCAGAACGCAGCGTTGATGTGCACTGGATACCAGTAAACTTACCCAAACTTATTCATCAGTCAGGTAATATTCCACCAGGAACGATTAAAAACAAAGCAATGTATTCTTTGCGTGATTTAAAACGCTGGGCTGAGTATTTAGATGTGCCTTTTAAAATGATTCGTCCAGGAACTTTTGATAGTCGCCCAGCTTTGCGTATTGCTGCAAGTTTAGAAGGCGAAGATAGGGTGAAATTTTGTATGGCTGTGTTCACTTCCCTGTGGGCAGATTTGGTGGACTCTAAACAAGAAGACTGGCTTGATGAGGTGTTTAGACAACAAGCTTTGCCGCAATCATGGCGTCAGCTTAATCATGATATTTTGGATAAAAACACACAGCAAGCACTCAAAGCAGGGGCGTTTGGCGTGCCTACGTTTGTCTTAAAAGGTGAGCTTCGTCCGCAGTTATTTTTTGGTATGGATCACCTGGATTTTTTAGCGCGCGCTTGTGATAAAGCAACTTAAATCCTGTTCAAGATGTTTGCTATTTTGGGTTTGACCGTTCGCCTTTAGAATTTCAATCACACACTCTGCAGTGCATAAACCAAACGTTTTTTGGTTGCGCCTTAGCGTATAAATCGAAGGCTTTTCCCTTTCAAGTGTCACTTTGACTAAATCCTTTAAGTATGGGCTATGATTGTACATTTTCTGTGTTTCTTGCCATGTACCATCGAGAATAATATAGCTATCAAATGACTGTGCAGTATGCGGCGAAACGCTAAGCGCATCTGGATAAACAAGTGCTACAGATTCATCTTTAATCTTTTGCAAAAGACTGGCATTGGGTGTGACTCTATCCCAAATAAATAATGTACAATCTGGCCCCAGAAGCTTGGCAACCATTGCACCCGTATTTGTTTTTCGTTGAAGTTCACGTTGGTGGGTTAAGAGATAAATGTTCATCGTTGAGAACAAAACTAATGCTGAGAGTCATGTTGTCTACGATTTGTAGATACTTATGAAAAAGCCATTTTAATATTGTAAAAAACCATGTTGGTATGATAAGTTTATTCTTGAGTTTTGAGAGTCTGCTTTCGACCCATAGCAGTCATTCGGAAATTGGACTACAGTTAGTTATTTGGGGAGTGGAGGGAAAGTGTCGCAGGAATCAATTGAAATATTAGTTCAAGTATCAGGGATAGTGTTTTTCTCTTGGCTATATTTTAGCTTAGCTAAAATTTCCAAACAACTAAAAGACTCGGATAGTATTTTTTATCAGAACTATAAGAGCAGGTTGTCACCTCGTATGTTTAGGCTTATGAAGTTCCTTATGCCAATAAACAAATATATGATGTTATTTCTGTTATTAGGAAACGTAGTTGGCTTAACATTTAACTTGAGCGAGTTGTTTTTCGAATGACTTCTGCCGACCCATTACGGTCACTCGGCAACGAGGCTACACATACAAAGTGTTTATTAAATCAGGGTAGTCTAGGGAAGGGAATTGTAAATTCACTGCGTATGTAGATTATCAGATATAATATTGGTATTCCAATGCTTTTAGACTACAGTGTTAAATATTAAGCTGGTAAAGGGGAATAGGTGTCTAAGGAAGAAATTCTAAGAGAATTTGATGAGAAAGAGTCTATATATAAGAGTTTCTCATTATCTATGGAAAGTTTAATAACAGCGTTGCTGCTTTCATCAGGTATCAAAGTTCATTCTATAAGCCCAAGGGTTAAGGAAAAAGAAAGCCTATCTAAAAAGATAGATAAGAAAAATAAATATACTTCTTTAGAGGAAATAACCGATATTGTTGGCTTGAGGATTATAACGCATTACTCAGATGGAGTAGATTTAATAGCAGGTTTAGTTCAAAAAGAATTTCAAGTAGATGTAGCAAATTCAATTGATAAGAGGGCAGCTTTAGATCCAGACCGCTTTGGATACTTATCATTGCACTTTGTTGTTAGCTTGAATACAAACTTTATTCGACCCTTAAATTTGAAGTTCAAATTCGTTCTATTTTACAACACTCTTGGGCTGAAATTGAGCATGATACTGGGTATAAAACTAAAGCGGAAATACCAAATAGCGTGCGCCGTCAATTTTCAAGGTTAGCAGGGTTACTTGAAATTGCAGACGACCAATTCATTCAGATTAGAGATGAGATAAGCAATTACAAAGAGGAAGTTAAAAGTTCAATCCTAACAAATCCTGAGAAAATTAATATTGATGCTGTGTCACTAACTGAGTTCATTATTAGAAATGAATTAGTTCAGGAGTTAGATTCTAAGATTTCACAACGTTGTGGATTTAAGTTTATTAAACGTGAAAAAACTTATGGTAATGAGTTTATCAGGTACATTGCTTATTTTGGAATAGAATCAATTTCAGAACTATCAGAACTTTTAAAAGAAAATAAAGATAATATTCTAATGAGAATTGAGGATATAGCTGAAAAAATAAGTCCTGAAAATTTCGGTGGTGGTACTATAAGTCGAGGTGTATCACTTTTTTATTTAACAAGTGTACTTATTTCAAAGACCAACAATACTGAAAATATTCGTGATTATTTAATATCAACTAGGTTAGCTACTGTTGAGAATGCTAGAGACATTGTTAAAGAGCTCTTGGATTTGGGAAAGAAATTAAACTAATTTTGTGAAAAATTCAATCCGTTGAACCCAAACTGACTAGTTCCGGGGACATAATACTTAATGTGTCCCCAAGGTTCTGAATGACCGCTTCTGGCCGTTATGCGACCGTCGAGGTTCGGCCCAAAGCTGTCATTTGAACGATCAGATCAATAGGGCTTTTTAAATCATACTTGGGTGGCTATTTGGATAAGATTCTACAACGATTTATGAAAAAAGCATGGGGTATTTTTTAAAGGAAGTTGCGGCTTGGAAACCTTATGTCTCAAGTAATATGTTTGCCTGCAACATATTAATTCGTTGGTATAATGAGTTATGGGTGTTGTGGATTAACTCTGAGACCTGTCAGTACTATTTTCGGTTTGGAAGGCAAAGGTTATGGCAAAAATGAGCTACTCTTTCATAGCTGGTGCAGTGGAAGAGCTTGGAAAAGTGATAGGGATTCGGGATGTGTTTATTGGTTTTCAGAAGTATTTGTATGAAAGCGGTGGCATGGCGTAATAATATTAAAAAGCCCAGAGTTTAACCTCTGGGTTTTTTAGCTTTGAGGATATGCTTTGATTAACTTTTTGCTGCATCATCTTCAGCTGGTTTTGTTTCATCTGTGGCGCTTTCTTCTTTGGTGGTTTCTACTTTTGCTGCTGGTTTAGCTCTGGTGGCTCTAGGTTTGGTTGCTGCTTTTTTTGCAGCAGGTTTGCGTGGTGCGCGTTTTGGTTTTTCGGTTGCTGTAGGTGTTTCTGCTTTTTCAGCCAATAGTTTGCTTGAAGGCCAGTCACCCATTGGAAAAGGTTTTTCTTCGGTATTAAAGGTTTGAAAGCTGAAAACTTGGTAGATATAGGCGGAGAGCTGTGCGCCAAAGGATAAAACTTTTTCGTTCTTTTTACCTGTGAACAGTAGTGATAAAAATTGATAAATGACAACAACAACCAATACAACTTCGGCTGCTGAGTAGAGTATGGCGAATAAAATCATGAAAAGTAAACGTTTCCACACGCTGGTATTTTTCACATGTTCTTTAAACTCATCTGTTATTGGTTGGTTTGGCATAATATTAGCCCCTTGTTTCAAGTGTTAAGCTTAGTTTGAATTTCTTCTTACTCAAAAGCAATAATAGCGTAAATTTATTTTCTTTGCTATACGTTGGTCAATTATTTTCTAAGCACTATAAATAGACTTAAAGTTCCCCGTTGAATTGTACTTACACTTTTGGATAAATCCCCAAATTTGACTAGGGTTTGGAGGCGGAAAATGTGAATGTGAGAATAAGTGGGAGTATAGAATATGTTTTTATCTAGCTGGTTGGGTTATGTCTAAGCAATATATTCATATCTTGCCGCCTCAAGTGGCCAATCAAATTGCCGCAGGTGAGGTGGTTGAGCGGCCTGCCTCAGCGGTGAAAGAGCTGATGGAAAATAGTGTGGATGCTGGCGCATCGCGAATCACGGTTCGTATTACAGGTGCAGGTAAAAAACGTATTGAAATTGAAGATGATGGCTGCGGCATGTCGCCTATAGATGCAGAAATTGCAGTGCAACGTCATGCTACCAGTAAGATTGAAACTTCTGCCGATTTGCATTGTATAGCATCGCATGGCTTTAGAGGTGAAGCTTTGCCATCCATAGCTTCGGTATCGCGTTTTCGGATGACGACAGGTTTTAAGGGTGAGCGTGAAGGTGTCGAAATTCGCGTTAATGGTGGGCTTGAAACTGAGACGCGACCAGCCCCGGTACGCCAAGGGACAAAGGTTGAAATTTTAGATTTATTCCTCAATACACCAGCTAGGCTCAGTTTTATGCGTACAGATAAAACTGAAGAAGCTGCAATTACCGAGGTATTTAAAGGTTTAGCTTTGGCGCATCCAAAAGTGGCGATGCGCTTGGAGCTTGATGAACGCAAACGATTTGATTTTGTGAGCCAAAGCGAAGAGGGGCGCGTATTGGCAATTTTAGGTAAAGATTTTGCTGATAATTTTTTACAACAAAGTTTGGAACATGAAAGTATTCAAGTTTCAGCATTTTTAGGTTTGCCTACTTATCATCACAGAGACTCTACACGTATGATGTTTTTGGTGAATGGGCGAGTGATTCGAGATAAACAACTGATTGCAGCATTAAGGGCAGGTTATCGGGATGTGATGTTTCATGATCGTTATCCTGTGGCGGTGATTCGCCTTGAAATTGATCCAGCAACAGTGGATGTGAATGTGCATCCAGCCAAGCGGGAAGTACGCTTTAAGTCACCGCAGATGGTTTTCTCTGCCATCGTGGGTTGTGTGCGCGAAGGGATTGCGCGTATGGGTCAGTCTGTGGCAAGTACCACAACACATCAAGCTTTACATGCCATGCAACCTGAACCCAGTCATTATACAACACGCAATACCATGCCGAATTTTCAATCGGAACGTTCTCCCAGCTACCAACATAAAACTGTAAATCATGTGGCCGCAGATGTGCAGCAGATGTTATTCTCATCATCACATGTTGCTGAAGCGGGCGCAGCTTATGCTTTTGTTAGTCATGATGTTTCAGATAAGCTGGATTTGGGGCAACCGCTGGCGCAAATTCATCAATGTTATGTATTGGCGCAAACACCTGAGGGCATTATTTTGGTGGACCAACATGCAGCGCATGAACGCATGACTTATGAAAAATTAAAAAAACAACTCACTGGTGGTGATGTTGCAGTACAAATGCTGCTCACTCCTGAACCCTTGGAACTGGATGATGTAAGTATGGCCTGGTTACATGATCACAGTGATGCCTTAGGAAAATTTGCCGTTTCCTTGCAAGTTAAAAATGAAAACACAATATTGATTCAGAGTGTGCCTGCGATGCTTGGCAAAGAGCCACCAGCTGAACTTGTCGCAGAGCTGATTGGCTCTTGCATGCTGTTGGGCATAGAGGCTGAAGCTGATAAAACAGGGCTAGGACGTATTTTAGAACGTTGGTTAGGTAACCGAGCATGTAAGGGTTCTATCAAAGCAGGGCGTACACTATTACATGATGAACAATTCAATTTGTTGCGTGAAATGGAAAAAACACCCAATATTGCGCAGTGTAATCATGGGCGACCTACTTATGTTCGGCTTTCGCTTTATGATTTGGACAGACTTTTCGGCAGGAAGGAGTGAGTACGCATGACCATGAATGATAAGTGGGCACAGCAAGTTGTAAGCTGGGAATATTCGGCGGCAGCTACACCAGATTTGAATGAGGTACCTATCCAGCCTTTTCCTGCATCCTTGCATGAAGCAGGTGAAACACGTGTGATTGCGCTTGATCTTTCGCAACAACTTGAAACAGATTACTTAGCAACATCACCGAATCTTTTAGCCAATTATGTGCGCATTTGTGCCGGTGAAAATATTCAAACGGTTGTTTCGGCAACGTCAGAAATCTTTTTTGTGATGCGCGGTTCAGGTTACACCGAAACCCAAGATGGAAACATCAGCTGGAAAAAAGGGGATGCCTTTGCTTTGCCATGCAATGAAGGTGTAAGGCATTTTGCCGATGAAGATACAGCCTTGTTCTGGACACATGATGCACCACTACTTACTTATATGGGCGCTGTGCCAAGCTCCCCGCGTTTTAAACCTGTGTTTTTCAGTAAAAATTATATGATGAATGAAGTGGATAGCTTTCGAGAGATTGCCATGCGAGAAAAACGTAATCGTGTAGGCATTATTTTGGGGAACAAAGATTGCAGTAAAACAAAAACCATAACGCATAGTATGTGGTCATTGTTTAACTTCCTGCCAAAAGGGCAGATGCAAAAGGCACATCGCCACAACTCTGTTGCCCTTGATTTGGCCGTGATTTCAGGGCCTGATACATATACTTTGATTGGTAAGAAAGTGGATGAAAAAGGCGATATTATCGACCCAATAAAAGTCATGTGGCAAACGAATACTGTGTTTGTAACACCTCCAGGTTTGTGGCACTCCCACCATAATGATTCAAATGAAGACGCTTATGTTTTCCCTGTTCAAGATGCAGGGCTTCATACTTACATGCGCACACTGGATATTCAGTTCGCCCGTTGATTGAGAGCTTGCGTCCATACAACACTTTTATTCCGACCCGTTTTTTTTGCGTGATAAAGTGCATCATCGGCCATTTTTATAAAATGGTCGATGTCTTTGGGGTAAGGTGCTGATAAACAAGCAACGCCAATAGATATGGTGCGTTGAATGCGGTTCCCGTCATATACAACTGTAATGCCTGCAATTTCTTTTCGTAGACGTTCGGCACATATGAAAGCATTTTCTTGATCGGTTTCAGGCAGGATAATCGCAAACTCTTCGCCACCGTAACGAGTGACAAAATCAATATCACGTGACATTTTTTTTGCAGCTCTGGCAATTGTAACAAGCATCGCATCGCCAGCAGGGTGGCCAAACTCATCATTCACAGATTTAAACCAATCGACATCAAGCAAAATTAAAGAAAGTTTTTGATTGTAACGCGTTGCCCTGTTGAGTTCATGCTTGAGTTGCTGGCTAAAAAAACCGCGGTTATATACTTGGGTGAGGTCATCAGTGGTTGCCATGCGCTCTAACTTTTCTTGCATAGCTTTACGTTCACGAATATCACGTATCATGCCAATAAATAGCCACTCATCATCGGATTCTTTAGCACTAACACAAAGTTCTATAGGAAACTTTTCACCGCTTTTAGAAACACCTTCCAACTCTCTTGGAATGCCAATGATATGAGGTTCTAGAGTTTTGATATATCGAGCCAAATAATAGCTATGTTTTTCATGGTGAGGGCTAGGTATGATAAGTTTAATATTTTCACCAATGACTTCATGCTTTTCATAACCAAACATCGCCAAGGCAGCAGGGTTAAAAGACGTAATAACACCATAGGCATTGATTGTGACGATGCCATCAAAAGCCGTTTTGACAACATTGTGAACAAGAGCATCTTTTTCCTTTAAGGCACGACGCGAATCAAGAGCTTTAAGCTTTAAACGAAAAAATGAGAAAAAAGTAATGGCAAGCACCAAAATAAGAAAAATATTCATCCAAATATAGCGTTTTAGTGTTGCATTTTTATGTGCGACTAGTTTATCTAGAGGGTGAAATGAAATGATTTTCCAAACGTAATTATTGCTGAGGACTTGGTAGTGCATAAAGTTGGTTGACGTGTTAAGCTGATTAGATAATGGGTGAATTGAGTTAAAAGTGAACATACCTTTGTTATTAACGAACTGCCCAGACTCCTGCGTGCTAATTTTTTTCCAGGCAAGCGGAAACTTCATTGCCATGACTTCATTTTCTTTTTCTTTATACATAAACCCCCATTCTTCTTTCGGGGATATTGCTTTTAACCAATAGCCATCTGCATTGACAAGAAGAAGGTGATGGTCTTTTGTTTTGGCATTGAGCTTTAATGAATGGAGTAGATTTTCTGCTAAGTAGCTAAGTACAAATATACCTTGTTTATTGCCATGTTGATCATAGATTGATAAACCAAAGCGAATAATTGGTTTTTGAGGAGATTCGACTTCACCACGCTCCATGTTGAGATCTAGGGGCGAAATAAAGATTTGATTCCTTTTTAAATTTAATGTGGTGTCGAAGTAGTAACGATTCGCTTTATTTTGAAGCTCTTCAGGCGGTACAATTCGAGCTTTTCCCTGCTCATTATTGACGCGAATCACTTCATCGCCAGCCATATTAATGAAACGAACTTTATCGTATGTTTTTTTGTGGTCGATAAAATGGAAAAGTTCATCTTGGAGCGCGACAAGGTGTGTTTTTTTATCTTTATCATATGTATTGATAAGATGGCTTAGATCATTATGGCCAGCGAGCAAATTTAAATCGGCCTCAATGGTTTCAAATGTTAATCGAAACAGGTCTTGTTGTTGTGAAATTTCATTGGTTTGTTGAGAACTAACTGTTTTATGATTTGCATCAGCTTCTATTCTAAAAATAACGTAAGATGCAGTAATAAGGGTTGTCACAATGCTTAGAAAAACCAAAGCAATAAGGATAGTCAGTTTTTTTCGCTCAAGCTTTGCAGCTTTATATTTCATTTTTTTTCGTGGAGATAAGCATTGATATGATGCATGTGCGAAACAAGCAAATCTTATGCCAAATTCATAATTTTTTAAGGCATATTTAGCTCTAGTAGTTTATTTTAATATGTCGAGCGGAAGCTTTTGCTTTTTCACGTGCTTGTTCGACTGTCGTTGCACGGGCAAGCGTGACTGCCATGCGCCGTTGACCATGAACTTCAGGCTTTCCAAATAAGCGTAGCTGGGTATCAGCTTCACGTAACGCTTGCTCTAGATTACCAAAGCTGACTTGTTTTGAATCACCTTCAACAACAATAGGACAAGATGCAGACGCGCCATGCTGGGTGATGTTCGGGATAGGTAAACCTAAAATTGCCCGTGCATGCAGTGCAAATTCGGACAAGTCTTGAGAAATGAGTGTGACCAAACCTGTGTCGTGAGGGCGAGGGGAGACTTCGCTGAAAATAGCTTCATCACCTTTGATGAATAGTTCCACGCCAAACAAGCCATAACCACCCAAAGCTTCAGTGATTTTACTGGCAATGTGTTGGGCAGCTTTTAATGCTGCTTCCGACATGGTTTGAGGTTGCCATGATTCGCGGTAATCACCATCGACTTGTAAATGACCAATAGGCAAACAAAAGGATGTGCCATCGCGGTGACAAACCGTTAGCAGTGTGATTTCATAATCAAAATCAACAAAACCTTCAATAATCACTTTGCCTTTGCCCGCTCTGCCACCTTCTTGAGCATAATGCCAAGCTTCTTGGACTTGTGTTTCCGATTTGATGACGGATTGCCCTTTGCCTGAAGAGCTCATGATGGGTTTGACTACACAAGGTAAACCAATGGTTGCGATGCTTGCTTCAAATTCCTCAAATGTTGCCGCAAATTGGTAGGCTGATGTTTGTAAACCTAATGTTTCAGCAGCAAGACAACGAATACCTTCGCGGTTCATGGTGAGCTGAGTGGCTCTGGCTGTAGGAATAATTTTGAAGCCTTCTTCTTCAAGCTCAGCCAAGGTATCTGTGGCGATTGCTTCGACTTCTGGCACAATCAAATGCGGTTTCTCAGCTTCAATCAGGGCTCTTAACAGTTCACCATCAAGCATGTCTACAACATGACTACGATGTGCCACTTGCATGGCGGGTGCGTTTTGATAGCTATCCACAGCAATCACTTCCACACCTAAGCGTTGTAATTCAATGGCGACCTCTTTGCCTAACTCGCCTGAGCCGAGCAGCATGACTCGTGTTGCAACATCTGTGAGTGGTGTGCCAATTTGAATGCCCATGAGATTGTTCTCCAAGTTGAAAATACGAAAGTATGCATACTTTATCGTCAGAGCCATAAGAATCCACATGCTTGCTTTGGGTGATTTAATCAGCATGATTTGCACAATGACTCGCCAAACGATGAAAACCTCTAAAAGCTCGCCTGCGCCACTGCGTATTATTTGTTATAGTCTACCTATCTGGGCTTTAAGCTTGATGCTGATGTTTGTGATGCCTTTAACAGGTTTTGTTACTTTTGTTTTGGTTATTTTATGCTTGTTTATTTTGCCTTTCAAAGCGAGATATGGCGCTTGCCCTGATTGTAACCAAGGAAAGTTGTTCCCATTTTCAGGCTTTGGTTCTGCATGTAGGCAATGTAGGCAAGAGCTGGTGCTTAGAGGGCATGAAATCCACCTGCTAGAAGCCAAAAAGGCGCGCAACAGACCAGGTAGTGGGCGGGTAAATCGTGAGACTTTTAAAAGCAAAGCAATGTTGTAAAGTGCTAAAAAAATAAATGGTAGGTATAAGATGAGTGTTGAGCAGATATTAGAAGCGCGCAGTGAAGGAAAATGTGAATTGTGTGCGGTAACAGATGATTTGGCTGTGTATGAAGTACCAGCAAGCTCAGATAGTAGTGCAGACTCGTGTGTTTATCTTTGTGTGACATGCCAGACACAGTTGGATAATCCTGATGCAGTTGAAGCAAATCACTGGCGTTGTTTGAATGATAGTATGTGGAGCACTGTACCTGCGGTACAAGTATTGGCATGGCGCATGTTGACGCGGTTAAGTGGTGAAGGTTGGCCGCAAGATTTACTAGATATGATGTATTTAGAAGATGATGTCAAAGCTTGGGCAGAAGCATCTGGCGAAGGTGAAAATACAGCTGATGCAGTGATTCACCGAGATAGTAATGGTGCCATTCTTGAAGCTGGTGATACCGTTATTTTGATTAAAGATTTGAATGTAAAGGGTGGCGGTTTTACTGCCAAACGCGGCACGGCAGTGCGTGGTATTCGTTTGGTGGCGGACAACCCTGAACATATTGAAGGCAAAGTCAGTGGTCAGACCATTGTGATTTTAACCGAGTTTACGAAAAAGTCTTAATCCCGTTACTTTAACGATGATGAAAGCCAGTTGTGGTAATCACGACTGGCTTTTGCATTCAAGCAAATGATTTCTGGAGTATCATAAGGGTGGTTATTTTTTAACCATAACATCGCTTCTTTAAAGTGCTGTTTATCGGTTTTGATGTGAAGGTAAAACTCTTGATCCTTACAAACATCATCTTGCCATGTGTAAAAGGATGTTCCAGCAGCCGATATTTGTATACAAGCTGCCAGCTTTCTTGCCAATAAGGCTTGCGCCATATTTTCTGCAGCTTCTTGATGGCTCACACTCGTGAGTAGAATTTTTATTGTTTTCATAAAAATGATTTCATAAAGACTGCTTGAGTGATTCTACACGTTTGCGATTCACGCCAAAATCTGAGCGACCTATACGTGATGCAGAGCGCATATGGATAAGGTTGTTTGCTCGATCCAAACGAAGTTCTAAATCATCAACATAACGAAAAATAGGTGAAGAAAAAGTAGCATGAAGATAATCTGATTTATCGCTTTGTATGTTGCCACCAAGGTCAATAATATTTTGTCTGAGTTTTACCCAGCTCTTTTCGGTTGCAGGGATAGGTGAAACAAAGTGTATCTTATCATCTTGAGCATGAACTTCACTACAGACGCAATTAGGCGAAGTGGGGCAAGGCAGCAGTAAACCTTGCTCTAAGCCCAATGTTTCAGGTGTTTTTTGCGATAACATAGCCATGATAATATAGGCAGTAAAGCCAAGTGAAAATAGAGCCGCAATAATCAATAAAATGATTTTTATCATATTCAAATCCTTAAAGGTTTAATGTTTTTTGTGCAATTTATATTATTGATGCTATGTGTTCCATTACAAAAAACAACGGTGAAACCATCAAACCAATCACAAGGATTGTTTGGAAAAGGTATATACATACGTATACTTCGTTTGGATGAGCACATTTCGATTCAATAAACCTTTTGATGTTTTAACGCAATTTAGCGGTAACGATGGGCAAAAAACGCTTGCTGACTTTATTGCTGTGAAAGATGTATATCCAGCAGGGCGCTTGGATAGAGATAGCGAAGGATTGGTCTTGCTTACCGATGATGGTGCGTTGCAAAATCGTATTTCACACCCCAAACACAAGCTAAAAAAGATCTATTGGACGCAAGTTGATGGCATTATCAGTGATGAGGCCATCGAAAAATTACGTTCCGGTGTGATGCTTAAGGATGGCAAAACCAAACCTGCACAAGCCGAAATCATGGATGAACCAAAATGGCTTTGGCCCAGAACCCCACCGATTCGTGTACGGGCAAACATTCCTACTTCTTGGCTACGTTTAACTATTAGCGAAGGGCGAAATCGTCAAGTTCGGCGTATGACTGCTGCAGTTGGTTTCCCAACACTCAGGCTTATTCGTTATGCTATAGGTTCGATTACGCTTGATAGTTTACCTTTAGCGAAATGGGAAGCTATAGATGAAAAAAAACTTTGGTTGTTATTTCCTGAACAAAGAGCGAAGCGAAGTTTTTTAACAGAAGATAAAGCGAAACATTTTCATCCCAATAAGAAAAAAACATAAGCGTTTAGCTTATCTAAGGTTAGAATCTAGCTATTTAACAATCTATCACTAACTATATACATAAGTATTTTCCAATCCATAAATGAGTCTGAAAGTATGTACCCTATATTTTATACCGTTTCATACTTGGGCTTAGGGCACAAATATCATCGAAAAGTTTGCACCTAGCCTTTTGCATTGCTTCCCACGCCTCTAGATCAGACTGCTGTTTAGCAACAGTTTTATAGTTAAGCCATCCTTGAGATATCCACCTGCATGCTCAAGAGATGTTAGCTTCTCAAAAGGAGTTTTCATATCTTTTTGAAAATAGCGTCTCTTCTGTTTTCCTTTATCATTGATTTCTATAGTAGGAAAGTGACAAGGGCGGTGAAAGCAGGGCAATCGCATTAAAATTATAAGAGACATTGTTTAGAAAAAGTTTTTTTTGACAAGATTAGGACTAACATCATGGATACAGAGCGGACACTTTTTAGTCAATATAATCCCTTCATCATTTCTAAATAAACTCTTATATAACAGTGCATTATGCATCATATTATGATAGTCTAATTGCATGAAAACACTAACGATTCCAGTTACATCCATCAT
>Ga0316204_10001408_pt1 | contig 65678 bp, 65 predicted proteins | sample 6monrhotite_MG_2_FD_205661 | JGI IMG/M metagenome (GOLD analysis project Ga0316204, IMG submission 205661) | Microbial mat bacterial communities from mineral coupon in-situ incubated in ocean water Damariscotta River, Maine, United States -... | ecosystem: Environmental > Aquatic > Marine >... | reverse complement strand
GCAACTGCATATGTGTCACTACCACCCCGCCCAAGCGTGTTAATTCGGTTATCATCTCCGATACCCTTAAAACCAGAGACAACAGCGACTCTACCTTCCGAAAGACACGCCGTTAACGCTTCAGCGTCAAAATCCTCAATGCGTGCAGCACCGTGTATACTGTTGGTCTTTAGCGGTATCTGCCAGCCCAGGAACGACCGCGCTGGCACGCCCAATTCCTGCAAACTCATGGCCAGCAATCCCGCGGTTATTTGCTCACCCGCGGAAACGACGGTGTCATACTCACGGGCATCATGGAATGTGGCGGCGTCCTGGCAATAACCGATAAGCTGGTTGGTCACACCTGACATGGCGGAAACCACAACAGCGACTTCATGGCCTTCCGCCACAGACTTGGCCACGCGCTTCGCAACATTGCGAATACGGTCCATATCGCCAACCGACGTACCGCCAAATTTTTTAACAATGCGTGCCATTTAATCCAGACTTTGAATAAAGTGCCCTGATATATCTCTGTCAAATCGACGCAAGGCTTGACCCAATAGGGGCAAAAGCGCGTATAGATGATCAGCGCGCCCCTGTTTACTTGTTGCTTCAGCGGCACGCAAGCGCGGAACGCGTAATATAATTGCTAATTTACGTTGGTGAGCAAAAAAATGACTGATCTGGTAGGCCACACAATCGACGGTAAAACAGCCAAAGGCAAAACCGTTGACGTCGATGAAGTGGCATTTTTCGCCCGTATTGCGGATACGTGGTGGGATCCCAAAGGCCCCTTTAAGCCCTTACATCTGCTTAATCCAACCCGTTTACTTTACATTCGCCAACAAGTTGAAGCCCATTTTAAACTGGCGCACCGCGAGAAAGCTCCGTTCAAAGGGTTGCGCCTCCTCGACATCGGGTGTGGTGGCGGCCTGATATCCGAGCCAATGGCTCGCCTTGGCGCGGACGTTGTTGCAGTCGATGCCTCAGACAAAAATATTAAAACAGCCAGTCTTCATGCGGCAAAATCTGGCCTTGATATTGATTTCAGGCACACAACGGCCGAAGCGCTTGCCGAAGCGGGCGAGAAATTCGATATCATCGTAAACATGGAAGTGGTTGAGCATGTGGCAGATGTTTCGCTGTATCTCGGTGCCTGCCGCACCCTTTTGAAACCGGGTGGGATCATGCTGTTGTCGACCATCAACCGAACACCGAAGGCCTATTTGTTTGCCATTATCGGCGCAGAACGAGTGCTGCGATGGTTGCCTGTGGGTGCCCATGACTGGAACAAGTTTTTAAAACCGGAAGAACTGGCAAACCACCTGAAAGCATCTGATATGTTGCCCAGCACACCAACAGGCTATGTATTTGCGCCAATTACGCAAAAATGGAGCCTGTCTAACAGAGATGTCTCGGTAAATTACGCCATGGCTGCCACTGTGCCTGCATAAACACAGGGCTGGGGCACCCGCTAAGTGTCAGTGCGGCGAACGCCCGGCAAAGGCATGACATCAACGCCTTCTTCCAGCAACTCTTGAGCTTCTTCGATGGAAGTTTCGCCGTATATGCCGCGCTCTTCGCTTTCGCCGTAATGAATTTTGCGGGCTTCTTCCGCAAAATTATCACCAACATTCTCACAAGAGCGCTCAATATGGTCTTGAAATTCAGCAATCGCTTTCGCTGCTTTTTGAGCCAGTTCCCGCGTTTCGTTTGAAACTGACATCGCCGCTGACGCAACCGGCTCTTCAACTGGGCCGGTTGGAACAATAGAACCAGACTTTTGCTGGTTTCCTTTTGCACCAACATTCGGCGCCATAACGGCCTTGGAAACGTCGATGGAACCACAATAAGGGCATTCAACCAGACCCGCCGCAAGCTGATCGCTGTAAGCATCAGACGACTTGAACCAGCTTTCAAACTGGTGGTTTTGTTCACATTTCAGGTCAAAAACAATCATCTGGTTAGCAACTTTACTCTTGGGTTTTAACTCGTACATGCCGATCATGGTTCAGCGACGGTATCTTTTGCCGCACTTTATCGACCATAGCAAGGTCCAGATCAACAATTGTAAAACCCGCTTGTTCACCCGCATCGGCGATCACAGTGCCCCAAGGGTCGATAGCCAAACTATGTCCGTATGTCCGGCGGCCGGTCGCATGCAAGCCCGTCTGTGCCGCGGCCAGTACAAAACACCCATTTTCTATGGCGCGAGCGCGCAGCAATGTATGCCAATGAGCATCGCCTGTTGGGTGAGTAAAGGCGGCAGGTACCAATAAAACTGTGGCGCCTGAATGCGCTAGATCACGGTATAGATAGGGGAAGCGAAGGTCATAACAAACCGAAAGCCCCACTTTCATGCCGTCCACCTTAACAACCGTGGTCGAATCACCGGGCTGGTATAACGCAGATTCTCGGTAGCTTTCCCCGCCTCCAAGTTCTACATCGAACAAATGAGCCTTGTCATATTGGGCTAAAATTTCACCTTGGGGAGAAAAAAGAAAAGATCTGTTGGCAAGCTTATCTTCAGCAATCTTGATGATCAATGACCCAATATGCAGCCAAATATTTAGCTCGGCAGCCAGTGCTTGAAAGGCCTTAAGCCCATCATCGTCTCTCTCAAACGACGTTTTCTCCAGCACCTTTTGCCGGTTCATCTCCATCAAATGAGTGGTTTCCGGGGTGGAGATAAAGCGCGCACCAGCGGCTGCTGCACCGCGAATATAACCGCTTGCTGCCTCAATATTCGGCGCAATCTCATCACCTGATGTTAGCTGAACAAGGGCTATCTTCATCAAAATTCCAGGTCAGGCTTCCAGCATAGGAGTAAGACCCCCACGCGCATCAAGGGCATGCAACTCGTCGCTGCCACCTATATGGGTGCCGTTTATCCATATTTGTGGCACTGACGTAGCACCACCAGCCTTTTCGGTCATTTCCCTGCGCAACGCAGGCTTCATGTCCACAACAATCTCCCTGAAAGACACACCTTTTTGTTTCAAAAGAGACTTCGCCCGATAACAAAAAGGGCAAAAGTTCGAACTATAAATTACAATATCAGCCATATTCATTCCTTATCGCGGCAATCATATCTTCGACAACAACGTCGATGCAAGAGCTGCAGCATCAGAGGATTACTTAAGATACTCAGCGGTAAACTTAAAGACAGGGTTATTACACCTATTCGTGAAGTTTCGATAGTGCCCTAAATATCAGCCGCTTACCGGCTGGCCCACGCGGGAAAATGCGACTACATCGACAGATTTTGCCCCGGCATTCTTCAAGGTTTTGGCGCACGCACTGGCCGTCGCGCCTGTGGTCAGAACATCATCAACCAACAATATGCGCCGTCCGTTAAAAAGAGCCTGGTTCTTACTAGGGACAGAAAAAGCTGATCGCACATTTTTAAAACGCTTGTCACGATTAAGCGTTCCCTGACTTGGCGTTGACTTCGACCGTACGAGGCCAAAATTTTGGTTTTGCACGCCTAGCTCTTTTCCAAGAGCCGACGCCAAAAGTTGAGCCTGATTAAAGCGCCGCGCCAGCATACGAAACCGGTGCAGCGGCACCGGCACCAGCATATCATAGACGGATTGATTTGCGGAGCGCACCGAAACTGCCATCATCCGTGCCATAGCGGGAGCAGCAGCAAACAACCCACCATATTTCAAGGACAAAACAAGGCTGCGCCCTTTTTCAGCGTATATTACAGGCGCAAAGGCATGATCAAAATCCGGTGGGCGCGCCAAGCAGGCACCACAAACCAGGCCATCACTTTCATGGGCAAACGGCAGTGAGCACTTGCTGCATCTTGGGTCGGTAATCGGCTCCAGCGCCGCCCAGCAGGTGCCGCAAAGGTGGCCATGTTCGATGATACGAGCACGGCAAACTGGGCAACGTGGCGGCAACAATGCATCCAAAACCATGCTTGGTGTGCGCTTCATCAATGTCGTCAGGCATGTCATCCAATTAGTTTAACACCAGCTATGCCCCTCCGTCATCGCAAACTGTCCAATTCCAATCATCTGGGTCGTTTACCAGTTGCAACCGCTTGCCGGAATGCGTAATTGAAATCATGAGCCAATCGCCGACACCGCCAATTCTCTTTGACCAAGTAGCCCTTGAGCGCAATCGCAGTCGCGCGCGCGAAATGGATAGCCGCCATACCTTCCTAAAGGCTGAAATCGCCGATCGCCTCTTCGAGCGCTTACAGGAGGTAAACCGCGAATTCCCGGAACGCGTTGATTTAGGTACGACCTTCGCTCGCTATCTACCTCCAACAGAGCAAGACAAATACCAAACCATAGATACAAATGTATCTGAAATTGCTGCAACGGCGGCTAGCGCAGACCTGATCGTCTCTAATCTTGGCCTGCACTGGATTAACGACCTTCCCGGCCTTCTTGTTCAAATTCGCAATGCGCTCAAGCCTGACGGTCTTTTCACGGCATCGCTATTTGGCGGACAAACACTGCACGAATTGAGGCATGCCTTGTTAACGGCAGAGGCTGAAGTTACTGGTGGGGCCAATGCGCGGGTGATCCCTTTTGCCGATGTGAAAGACCTTGGCAGCTTGCTTCAACGTGCTGGGTTTGCCCTGCCCGTGACCGATGTGGATACATTAACGCTTACCTATGCGCATCCCATCAATCTAATGCAGGAGCTGCGTGGTATGGGCGAAACCAATGCTTTAGCGGGACGGTCCAGAACATTCCTGCAGCGCAGCGTGTTAATGCGCGCCTGCGAGATATATAGCGAACAATTTGGGCTGGCGGACGGGCGCATACCCGCCACCTTTGAAGTGATGTATATGACGGGCTGGCACCCGCACGATAGCCAGCAAAAACCCCTAAAACGTGGCAGTGGTGAAGTCGGTTTAGCCGAAGCACTAAAAGCCGGCAAACCACCAAAATAATAAACTAATTGGCGCCAATAACTGATAAATCAGGCCACCTTTCGCGCCACCCTTTTGCTGCCAGTCTGGTATTAAAACCTTCCGGGTCATGCTGTTTCATTGACGGTGTTATGCGCAGTATATGACCATAAAGGTCATCCAACCCAAAGGGTGCGATGACCTCAAGGTTTTCGTTTTCTCTCATTTTCAAGCCCACAGCCGTCGCAGTTTCAGACCAATGAGACAAGGCATCCTCTATGCCGCCAAACGGCGGGTGATTACCGAACGCATGCATGCGCGCTTGATTACGCACCTGCCAAATTCCTGTTGGCAAAAGCGCCTCCAAGCGCGCCTCAAAGCCACGCTCTGAAGATTTGCTAACATCCGATGCGTCGAAATAAACCACATCAATATCAACGTCTGGCCAGCTCACTTGCTGGCCATAAAGCGAATCCCAGTAGCGGTTGCGAATAAATCCAGCAGCAATGTAAGCACCGTCGGGCCCGGCGTCACGAACGGCTTTCAAGGCAGAAATCGCATTTTGGTCGCTTGAAATCAGCTCAATCAGCCGATCAGGCATCAAAGAAAGTCTCTGAGCATAGCGACAAGCGGCACGTCTGCGGCTGGCATCGGGTAATTCCCCAAATCACGGATCTTTACCCATTTGGTTTGCTGGTTTTCCTGCGGCACGACCAATCCGTCCCATTTTCGGCACAAATAAAGCGGCATCAAAAGATGAAATTTTTCATAGCTATGAGAAGCAAAAGCAAAAGGCGCCAAGCATGAAGCCGACACATCAATGGCCAGTTCTTCCTTACATTCCCTAATAAGGGCTGCCTCAGGGATTTCACCCGGTTCGACTTTGCCGCCGGGGAACTCCCACAGGCCAGCCATGGACTTACCCTCAGGGCGCTGAGCAATCAAAATATTGCCGTCAATATCAATAAGCGCAATCGCTGCCACCAAAACGGTTGGCAGGCCTGCGTCTAGCCGGACGTTGGGCTGGGGGCATTCATCATCATTCATATCCGATGAGGTACCGCTAACTTTAGGCAAATTCAAGCTTTAACGGCTTGTTTAGGTTTGATGACAAAGCTGGTACCGCGAAGAACGGCTTCGGCGATTCAGGCAATTGAGGACGAAGATCATGATACCCAAACTCGGACTGAGAGAAACTAGAACGTTGGCAGCAAATGAAGCCGACTACGGAATTTGTTCTGAATATGTGAAAGAAAAATGGCGCAACTTGATAAGGAATATTGACGGTGCAACCGCTATTGAATACGGCCTACTTGCCGGGCTGGTTGCTGTTGGGTTGGCTGGCGGCCTGGGCGCGCTTGCAGATTTAGTCAACCTATTGTTCGATTCGATCAGCGACGAAACAACAGATGTTGCTGCAACCGTTACAGCGCCGTAAAAGCCAAAACCGCAGCCAAACCAGACTACGGTTATTCATTCTAGATAAATCAGCTCAACGCACCTGTATTGAGGCAAACACGATCAGCTATAAGCGACTTCCTGATATTCCGGGGTGGAATATTGGCGGCGCGGCTTGGCCTCGCTTGCTCTGCGCTCAGCGATAACCCGTTTTGCACGAAGCACTTCCTTGCGCATATAATTTAGTTCAGCGAGCTTTTCCGCACCCTCACCGGAATACTTTGTCAGAGCGTCCTCAAGAGCAGTTTCTAACTCTATAAGAAATTTTAACTGCAAGTCTAAATTCACTGTCGGCATAAATAACTCCAATATGGCCTAATGGGACGAACCCAACTGATCATATTCAATTCACATGCCACTTTTTTACCAAGCAAAATCAGATAGTTACTTGTGAATGCTTTGAAAGATAGGCAGAAAATGCTCGCGCGGTGCCCGCTTAGCGGAATCTTTGACCGGTCCGGCGCATAATAAGAAATGCATTAACTGCGATAGTCAGCGTTAATATCAATGTAACCATGGGTCAGGTCACATGTCCAAACTGTCGCGCTTTCGCCGCCAACACCCACATCTAAACGAATATCAATTTCCTGGCCCTGCATATGTGCCGCTGCCCGGTCTTCGCTATACTTTCGGCTAACAACACCCTTTTCAGCAACCAATTGCTCGCCGATCCATAATTTCAGCTTGTCCCGATCAGCCTTCTCACCGGACTTGCCAACAGCCATGATGATTCTGCCCCAGTTGGGGTCTTCGCCTGCAATTGCGGTTTTAACCAGCGGGCTATTTGCCACAGCCAGACCAATTGCCCGTGCGGCCTCTGCAGATTCAGCGCCGGACACATCAATGGTGACAAACTTTGTAGCACCTTCGCCGTCCCGAACAATTTGCTGCGCCAAACTGATCGCCACTTCCAGAAATTTGGCCTTAAAATCAGCTAAGCGATTGTCATCTGGATCGTCAATAACCTGTTGGTTAGCGTTCTTACCGGTGGCAAAGGCAAGCACCGTGTCATTTGTCGAGGTGTCACCGTCTACTGTAATGCTATTGAAACTTGCATTTGTAGCACGTCTCAATATTGCCTTCAGGCAATCGGCCGAAACCAGAGCGTTGGTAAAGATAAAGCCCAGCATTGTCGCCATGTCAGGTGCAATCATTCCCGAACCTTTGGCTATACCGGATATCGTGATTGTTTTTCCGTCTATGGTAGCAACTCTGCTGCATCCTTTGGGGAATGTGTCAGTTGTCGTAATTGCCGTCGCAACCTCATGCCACATCGCGCCAGACAAGCCCGCATTTATTCTCTTCAGATACATCGGGAACACGGATACATCCAGCGGCTCGCCAATAACGCCAGTTGACGCAAGCAGAACTTCATCCGGCCTACAACCGATAACCTCAGCGGTTTTTTCCGCCGTAACTCTTACAGCTTTATCGCCTTTCGTTCCGGTAAATGCATTTGCATTGCCGGCATTAACAACAAGGGCTCTGGCGGTTCCACCATTGGCTGTCAGGCATTCTCTGCACCAATCAACAGGTGCCGCTGGCATCTTGGACCTAGTGAACACACCGGTTGCGACTGTACCCTCTGCAACACGGGCCAACATGAGGTCTGGCCTGCCTCTATAGCGCAGGCCCGCCGCTGCAGCGCCGATTTCCACACCAGGAACCGGTAAAAGGTTGGGGAATTGCTCGGGAGCGAGGGGACTTTTCTTAAGGGCTGTCATTTCTAATTCACTACAATCAAATAATATTCGAAAATGCATATAAACCACGGAAAACCTGACTTTTTTCACGCCTTCCCCGGGCGCAGAGTGTGCCTTTCCAGATAATTGAATGCAAGTTGAATAGATGCTCGTGCTACAAACACACATTAATTTGTAGCCGACAAGTGACCACATAGGTTGACAGAAGCCTTGGCTATACTTATCTCTGCCTTCTTTCTCGCGCTAAAATATAGCGCTATTATAGTAGGTATTTGAGCCGCCCGCGCCGTTACAGGCAAATTGAAATTTTGAGGTGCCCAAAAGGGCACGCGCCGCGCCGGTAATTTAGGATAATTGTATGTTGGGATTTAGTACTCTGGCGAAGAAGATGTTTGGCTCCGCCAATGATCGGTATCTCGCCAAACTTGAGCCCAAAGTTGCTGCGATTAATGCGCTTGAGCCCGAGCTTCAGAAACTGTCAGATGCGAACTTGAAAGCCAAGACCGACGAATTCCGAAGCCGCTTGGAGAACGATGAAAAGCTTGATGATCTATTGGTTGAAGCCTTCGCTGTTGTAAGAGAAGCCGCAGTTAGGTCGCTTGGCCTGCGCCATTATGACGTGCAGTTAGTTGGTGGCATGGTTCTAAACGACAGCAGCATCGCCGAGATGAAAACCGGTGAAGGTAAAACCCTCGTTGCAACACTCGCGGCCTACCTCAATGCCCTGCCCGGCAAGGGCGTGCATGTGGTAACGGTCAATGACTATCTTGCGGAGCGCGATGCTGACTGGATGAGCAAGGTATATGGCTTTCTCGGCCTGACTACTGGGGTCGTGGTTCCCGGCAAAAGCGATGCCGAACGCCGCGAAGCCTACAACGCTGACATTACATACGGCACCAATAACGAATTTGGCTTTGATTATTTGCGTGACAACATGAAATTCCAGCGCGAAGAAATGGTTCAGCGCGATTTTGCCTATGCAATCGTCGACGAGGTTGATTCTATCCTTATTGATGAAGCCCGAACGCCATTGATTATATCAGGCCCTACGGAAGACAAGTCAGATCTGTATTTGGCAATTGACAACATTATGGCTCAGATCAGCGACGAGGATTTCGAGAAGGACGAGAAGTCCAAAAATGTGTCGCTGACGGAAGAAGGCACGGAGCGGGTTGAAGCAATTCTCCGAGAGGCAGACCTTCTGAAGTCTGAAAGCCTGTATGATTACGAGAACACCGCTATCGTCCATCATGTTGATCAGGCACTGAAAGCGCGCACCATGTTTGAGCGCGATACCGATTATATCGTCAAAGATGACAAGGTGATCATCATTGATGAATTTACCGGCCGCATGATGGATGGCAGGCGATATTCTGGCGGGCTTCATCAGGCGCTGGAAGCCAAAGAGCGTGTTTCAATCCAGCCCGAAAACCAGACGCTGGCCTCTATTACGTTCCAGAATTATTTCCGTATGTTCCCGAAACTGGCTGGCATGACAGGTACTGCAGCAACCGAAGCCGAAGAATTCGCTGATATATACAGTCTGGGCGTTGTGGAGATTCCGACCAATGTTGAAATTCAGCGTGTGGACGAACACGACGAATTTTACCGCACCGCTGAAGAAAAATATAACGCCATCCTCAAGGACATCGAAGAAGCGCAGGAAAAAGGCCAGCCCATTCTCGTTGGTACAGTTTCGATTGAAAAGTCAGAGCTTTTGGCTGCTTTTTTGAAGAAAAAGAAGATTAAGCACCAGGTTTTGAATGCGCGGCACCACGAACAGGAAGCCTTTATTGTCAGCCAAGCCGGCCGGTTTGGCGCGGTGACTATTGCAACCAATATGGCGGGCCGTGGTACCGATATTCAGCTTGGTGGTAACGCCGAAATGCTGATTGCTGCGGAAACGCAAGGCATCGAAGACGAAAAGAAAATTGCCAAAATAACCGACAAAATTCGCACGGAAGTAGCGGCAGAAAAAGCTAAAGTTCTTGAGGCTGGTGGCCTTTACATTATGGCAACTGAACGCCATGAAAGCCGCAGGATTGATAACCAGTTGCGCGGCCGTGCGGGTCGGCAAGGTGATCCTGGTCGCACCAAGTTTTTCTTATCGTTGCAAGACGATCTAATGCGCATCTTTGGCCCTGAACGAATGGATTCGATGCTGGTTCGCCTTGGTATCGAAGAGGGTGAAGCCATCATCCATCCGTGGATTAATAAAGCGATCGAGAAAGCCCAGCAAAAAGTCGAAGCGCGCAACTATGATATCAGGAAAAACCTGGTGAAATATGACGACGTGATGAATGATCAGCGCCGGGTGATTTACGATCAGCGCCGCGAAATAATGGATGTGGAAGATGCATCCGAAACCGTCGTCCATATGCGTGAAGACGTCATTCAGCACATCGTTGAAAACCGTATTCCGCCAAAATCATATCCTGAGCAATGGGACCTTAAAGGCCTGCAAGAAGATGTGACCGACATTCTCGGTCTGCCCGATGTTTCCGTTGAAGAATGGGCGCAAGAGGAAGGCGTAGACGACGACACCATTATCGAACGCTTAGAGAAAATTAGTGGTGCTGCACTGAGTGAAAAGTCGGAAAAATACGGTGCCGATTTTTGGCGGCACATTGAAAAAAGTCTTCTGCTTCAAGTTGTTGACCAGGAATGGAAAGACCACTTGCAGAATTTGGATTATGTTCGCCAAGGCGTTGGCCTGCGCGCATACGGCCAGCGCGATCCTTTGAATGAATATAAAACGGAAGCTTTCACGCTGTTTGAAAGCATGCTGTATCAGAGCAGAGAAACACTGACACGATTACTATCGCGTGTGGAGTTAGCGCCGCAGCAAAGCCCCGAGGAGGTAGCCCCTCCCCCAGCTCAAGCCCCTATGATGCAGGCAACCCACCCCGACCCAAGCGCCGGTGGTATTGTATCAGGCGGCGCACCTGCAGGCGACATTGGCGCCGACCCCAACGACACATCTACCTGGAGCAATGTACCGCGCAACGCACCCTGCCCTTGTGGCTCTGGACAAAAATACAAGCATTGCCACGGCGACATGGCTGGCGGCAGTTCCCCGTTTGGCCCGGCGACCAATCCGTTCGCAGGTGTTGGAAGAAATGATGCCTGCCCGTGTGGCTCAGGCAAAAAGTTCAAACATTGCCACGGTCAACTGTAGCGGTTTCCGTCAGTCGTTCACCAGATGAACGCTTTATGAACATGTCTATCAGCTTTACCTAAGCTAAAAATTTGTAGCCTGGTCTCATCAAAACAAAGGATGAGACCAATGTTGACCAAACCCGCTAATCAAAAAAGCAATCGTACGCTCATTTTCGGTGGTCTTTTTGTGTCTGCAGTTTGCTTAGTGCAGCCTGCAACCGCCGCCGAGCTGCATTACGCTTCTGGGCCGGACCCTATTGACCGGGAGTTTCGCGCAAGCCACCCCATAAAGGTTTATGTTGATGTCTCAAATGATCGCCGTATCCGCAGCGACGGTCGCCGCCGCACCGACGCCGACGACCTTTATGTAAGAGACCGGTTGCATTATCAGTTGCCGCCCTATGTGGTTCTGGTTTCCAGTCGCCGCAATGCGGATATGACAATTCAGGCTCAGTTACTGGACTACGACCTATCCTTTCACATTACGGACGTGGACCGCCGGAACAAAAAATACAAGAAACGCTATCGCTACACTGGCGGCAGGTGTGGCCAACATAAGCGCGCTTTCTACGACCGGATCACAGAGAAAGGCGTGGCCCTTGCCGATTATAAACTGTCGGTTCGACTGAAAGGCATCGCCAATTACTCTGACACTGCTCGGATCCGTTCAGCAGACAGCTATCGTTACGGCGAAAACCTCAGGGCGCTGACTAACTGCGGTGTAGCAGCAGCTGTGCATTATCCTAACAAGGATGTTGCCAAGCTATTCACTCGAACGGGCGGCCTATACCGCGACACGGTTGCACAGGAAGTGCGCCAGAAAAACCTGAGAAGCTTATCCAACCTTTTGGCAGGCACCATCAGGGCTAGAACCGAGCAATTCTACGCTGAGTTAGCAAGAGGATATGCGCGCGTTGACCACATACCTCGCAAACATCATCACCGGAGAGCCGATGACCGCGTGCACGACTATGATGATGTAGATGCGGACACCTATCGGCGGAGAGGTTGGAGAAAATAGGGATGCGAATAGCCTCATCCATAATTTGAGGCGCAAACCTCAGTAAGTCTGTCCTCGCTGGCTTACTGACGCCGTAAGCGCCCAAGCAAGCGCCCGGATTGTTTAGAGTTTTGTTTCGAGTAATCCGGGCGTTTCGTTTTTTTGCATTGGAAGCCTGCTTATGAAGCGAATGCATCGTCCCAACTACCTTGGGTGGCAGCTTTAGAGTATTCTGTCGCACGATTCTCAAAGAAGTTTGTGTGCTCTACAGCGTTAAGCATACTGTCGAGCCAAGGAAGTGGGTTTTTCTCAACCTGATATTCTGCCTCCATACCCAACTGTTGCAAACGACGATCAGCGATATAGCGAATATATTGTTTCACATCCTTGGCTTCCAGCCCTTCAATGCCCCCCATGCCAAAAGCAAGGTCAATGAAGGCGTCTTCGTGCTCAACGATGGTTTGGCAGGCCAGCAACAGCTCAGCGCGCATGCTGTCATCCCATAGTTCCGGATTTTCGGACATCAGTGTATTGAACAGTTTCACCATATTATCGCAGTGCAGGCTCTCATCGCGTACTGACCAAGTAATGATCTGGCCCATGCCCTTCATTTTGTTGAAGCGCGGGAAATTGAGCAGCATGGCGAAGCTGGCAAACAATTGCAGCCCTTCGGTGAAGGCACCAAACACTGCAAGGGTTATAGCTGTCGAGCGCAAATCATCTGAATTGAACTTCTGCATATAGTCATATTTGTCCTTCATTTCTTTGTAGTGAAGGAAAGCAGAATATTCGGTTTCGGGCATGCCGATAGTGTCAAGCAGATGGCTATAGGCGGCGATGTGAATGGTTTCCATATTCGAGAAAGCCGCCAGCATCATTTGCACTTCGGTGGGTTTAAACACCTTGGTGTAATGCTTCATGTAACAGTTATTAACTTCAATATCGCTTTGGGTGAAAAAGCGAAAAATCTGAGTGAGCAGGTTTTTTTCAGAAGGGCTCAGATTACGGGCCCAGTCTCTCACGTCTTCCGCCAACGGCACTTCTTCCGGCAACCAGTGTACTTGCTGCTGTGTCAACCAGGCTTCATAGGCCCAAGGATATTTGAAAGGCTTGTAAGCTTGACGCTCCGTCAACAGGTTGCTGTTTTCAAGGGTGACGGTTTGTTCCATGAGCAGGCCTCTTTCTATCAATCAACAGCACACGCCGCACAGCGAGTCTGGTTCTAATTTTCGGGTAGGCGCTGGTGCGCCGAATCCGCAGACTATACTACCTCAATTAGTAGATGGGAATTGCTGATACACAAGATTTTGCGTTTTAGTACCTTTTTCTTGAGCGAGACTCATTCGGGATATCAAGGCATCCAGTTATATCAATTAGTTATCAAACACTTCTGATGTCTGCATTTTTTTCAAATGAAAGCCTACTTTTCGTTCACGCAATTTAATTGCTTCATTGCCAAAAGAGCATTGATGAACTTAGTCTGTTGCAAAGAATAAAATTGAGGGCGATATGACAAACACACCCTATTCCATCGGAGATGTTGCTCAGGCCGCCAGTGCAGCTCGAAAACGCATTGGTCATCGTATTAGCAATACACCTGTTATTCGCTCAAAAATATACGGCGAAGACCTTTATTATAAGGCTGATAATTTCCAGCACACAGGGTCATTCAAAATTCGCGGCGCCCTGAGCAAGCTGACCAAGCTATTGGAAACGCACAAAGCCGAAGATTTGAAGCTTATCACAGCCTCATCAGGCAATCACGGTATCGGCGCCAGCGCTGCAGCAACAGAACTTGGTTTAACCATGACTGTCGTTCTGCCAACAAATGTCGCCCCTATGAAATTGGAACGCATCAAAGCAAACGGCGCCAACGCGCTGTTGGAAGGGGCTGAAGCCGGCGCATCGGAAGGCCACGCGCAAGACCACGCTGCCCGGGACGGATATTTCTATGTCTCCCCCTATAATGACCCCGATATCATTGCAGGTCAGGGCACAATCGGACTTGAGCTACTAGATGCTTTCGCTGACCGGAAAATAGACAATATCTTTATCGCGGTTGGCGGCGGCGGGCTGATAAGCGGTATCGGTGCTTCTATCAAACACACCAGCCCAAACACCAAAATTTGGGCTGTATCAGCAACAAACTCGGCAGCCTTTGATGCCGCGCTCAAAAAGGGCCGCGTAGTTGAAACAGAACACCTACCAACGCTGGCAGACGCCGTTGCAGGCGGCGTTGACGAGCACACCATTACGCTCGGCATAGCGCAGCAGGTGGTCGACGAGAGCTTACTATGCAGTGAAGAGGAAATAGAGCGTTGCTTCAAAACCCTCGCATTGGAGGAAGGCATGATTGTTGAGGGGGCGGCTGCACTAGCGCTTGCCGGATACGAAAAAGTGCGAGATCAACTAAAGGGCCAAACTTCTGTTGTGCTACTATGCGGCAGTAACATTGACGCCGAGCAAGCGCGCAAACTGCTCGTCGATTAAACAAGCGGTTGAAAGCTCCCTAATGACCAAAGTTTATTCCCTTGATGAAATTCTGGCGGTGTTGCCGCAAGTTGATCTCATCGCCGAAATTGCCGAAGGTTTTCGGGCTTACTCAAACGGCAACGTCACCGTACCACCAGTCGCAGAACTATTGTTTCCAGATGATCACGGCGAGTTGCACATTAAATACGGCGCTATCAAAGGCGATGATGTCTTTGTCATTAAAGTAGCTACTGGTTTTTTCGATAACCCCGTTAAAGGTCTGCCGCCATTCGGTGGGTGCATGTTGGTCCTGTCACAAAAAACCGGCGCTGTGGAAGCGGTATTGCTTGAGGCTGGCGAGCTTACCAATCACCGAACCGCCGCAGCAGGAGCGGTGGCAGCAAAGTATCTAGCACCAGAAGACATTCACGGTATCGGCATTATTGGCTCAGGTGTTCAGGCGCGGTTGCAGGCTGATTATTTGCGTAAGGTGACCAGTTGCAGACAGCTTACCCTTTGGGCGCGTAATCCGGGAAAAGCGCACCAGGCAGCGGACGATATTACAGCAATGGGATACGGCGTTACGGTGTCGCGAGATGTGGCCGGGGTTTGTGCCATCAGCAACCTGATTGTTACAACAACACCGTCAAAAGAACCGCTTTTAACCACAGAAATGGTCAAACCTGGCACACATGTAACAGCGATGGGGTCCGACTCCCCAGATAAATGCGAGCTAGACCCTTCGTTGCTTCAGAGCGCTGACATTGTGGTCGCAGACAGTATTTCCCAGTGCCGAACACAGGGTGAAATCCACCATGCGTTGGATGGTGGCACTATAAGTGAAAGAAACATTCTGGAATTAGGACAGATTATTGATGACCCATCGGCCGGGCGTGGTAACGACAGTCAAATCACTATCGCAGACCTGACCGGTGTGGCGGTTCAGGACATTGCGATCGCCAAAGCTATCGTTGAGAAATTGACCAGCCGCGATTGATCTCTATACAGCCGACCGACCTTTACTCGTCAAACGACAGCTTCACATGTGCCGTTTTGGGGTAGGACTGACATGTCAAAACAAATCCCTGAGCGATTTCTTCTTTCTCCAGACCGTAGTTCAAGGCCATTTCAACTTCGCCTTCCAACACCTTGGCGCGGCATGTGGCGCAGACACCACCTTTGCAGGAGAAGGGTGCATCCATTCCGGCTTGCGCCGTAGCATCGAGAATGCTGGTTTCACCGTCTGGCATGGCTACACGCTTGGTCTCACCGTCCATGGTAATATCAAGCGTCGCGCGGGCTGCCTGCTCAACAGCTTTGGCGCGGCGTTTCGGTGCGGGCGCAGCACCGTCGCCTGCAACAAACAGTTCGCTGTGAACTGTATTTTCTGCAAGACCCTGAGATTTCAGGCTATCTGTTACCGCCTCTATCATCGCCTGCGGCCCACAAACAAAAGCATGGTCAATTGTTTGGCCACCCACTAATCGCTTCATAATCTCGGCGGTCTTCTCGCCGTCAAGGCGACCATTGAAGAAATCAACTTCCAGCGGCTGCTGCGAGAAAAAATGAAAGAACGTAAAACGATCCAGATAGCGGTTCTTTAAGTCTGATATTTCGCTTTTAAATAGCGTACTTTCAGATGTTCGGTTGCCATAAAATAACGTGACCCGCGCGTTGGGTTCTTCTTCAAGTGTTGTTTTAATAATAGACAGTATGGGCGTAATACCGCTACCGGCGGCAAACATGGCGTAGTTACGCGCACCGGCTGGATCAAGTTCAATATTGAAATGCCCGAGCGGCGGCATCACTTCCAGTTGATCACCGGCCTTGAGGTTTTCATTGGCAAAGGTTGAAAAAGCCCCATCTTCCACTTGCCTCACCGCAACTTTCAAACAGGCGTCTGCAACGCTTGTACAGATTGAATAAGAACGCCTCACATCTTCGCCGTCGATGGTTGACCTTAATGTCAAATGCTGGCCCTGTTTGTATCCAAAAGTTTGCCGGTCCTCTTCGGGGACAGCAAAGGTTAGAGAAACGGTTTCAGGTGTTTCGCGTTTAACTTCGCTAATGGTGAGTGCGTGAAATTTTTTCATCGGTTATGAACTTCATTTAGGTTTTTAAATGCATTTAAAATATTCGAATGGCTCAAGGCATTCCTTGCAGCGATAGAGCGCTTTGCAGGCCGTAGAACCGAATTCGCTGATGCGTTCAGTGTTTGTGCTTTTACAGCGTGGGCAATTCAGCTTTGGGTCAATACCCAAGAGCGACGCTTTTCCCTCACCGGACCTGTTAGGCGGTGCTATGCCGTAATCATTTAACTTCGCTCGCCCACTCTCTGAAATCCAGTCGGTAGTCCAAGCCGGGGATATCACACGGTTGATATACACAGGATGGCCACGGCTATCGATGGCTGCAGAAATCAGTTCCTCAATGATCACAGTAGCCGGACATCCGGAATAGGTAGGGGTCACGTCAATAGTCACCAGGCCTGACCTATCAACGCCAACACCGCGTACAATGCCCAATTCAACAACACTGATAACGGGAACTTCCGGGTCCTTCACCTCGTCAAGCCAGCGCCAAACGGTCGCTTCGTCCAGGCGGACAGCCTGCTCAGCGTCCGTTTTTTCAGGCTTCGCTCGTTCTGGTGATAGAACAACCATCAAAATACAGGCCTTTCAGCTGTTACCAGGAAGCGCCTGGGTAAGCGCGTTGCATAAACTGCATGTCACACAGCATGTGCCCCAAATGCTCGGTATGGTGGCCAAGTATTCTGCCAGATATCATTTGCAGTGCCGTGGGCTTCTCAAGTCCAATTTCCGCCAACAGGTCTTCAACATCTTGCGTCCAGCCTTCTTCCAGCGAACTCACATCAATCGCGATGCCGGCCTCAATTAGGGCGTCGTCATAATCGGCCTTTTCAAAAAGCTCGCCGGTGAAACGCCAAAGCGTATCGAAACCGCGCGCAACACGATTAAAGCCTTCAACAGTGCCGCCTGAAAGTCGTACCACCCAATCACGGGAAAACCGCTGATGATAGCGCATTTCCTTCACAGCCTTAGCAGCAATGCCTGCAATGGTTTTGTCGCTGGAATTTGAAAGCAACTCATATTGGTGTACCAAGAAGGTCGACATAAAATAATGCCGAACCATGGTTACGCCCCAGTCCCTATTGGGCTGCTCGACAATCAAATGATTGCGAAAATACATGCCGTCACGCAGGAACGCCAAATCATCACCGCTGCGACCATCGCCTTCCAGTTCGCCAGCATAATTCAGAAACTGCTCGGCTTGACCAATAAGATCCAGAGAAAAATTGGATGCAGCAATGTCCAATTCCATCGATGGGGCATGCCCCAACCATTCGGCCATGCGTTGACCTAGTACGAGCGCGGTGTCTCCCAAGCCCAGCACATATTCAAAATGCGCATTGTCGCTCGGGCCATATTCGGTCACGCGGATAAATTGTTGTGTTGCCATTTTCAAATAATCCTAAAGATTCTTCACGCCATCAGGAATGGTATAAAAAGTGGGGTGGCGATAAACTTTGTCTTCTGCTGGCTCAAACAGCGCCGCGCTATCGCCCGGATCAGACGCTGTGATATTTTTGGAGGCAATCACCCAAATACTAACGCCTTCGCTGCGGCGCGTGTACAGGTCGCGCGCATTCTGCAGCGCCATCGCATCGTCTGCTGCGTGCACGCTGCCTACATGCTTGTGCGACATACCATTTTTTGACCGAATGAAAACTTCGTATAGATCCCAATCACCACCTGTTTGGCTCATGATCATAGTCCTCTCTTAACTGAATATTTTGCTATGTTATTCTGCTGCAACAGCCGCATTTGCTTGTTTTTCTGCGTAAGCCTCAGCCGCTTCGCGCACCCATGCACCTTCGTTATATGCGTCCTGTCGTGCTTCCAAACGATCGCGGTTCGCTACGCCGTCACCTTTTACAACGGCCCAGAACTCGTCCCAGTTCAGCGGACCAAAATCGTAAGATTGGCGCTCTTCGTTCCACTTCAAATCAGGGTCCGGCACCTTCAGGCCAATTGCTTCAGCCTGCGGCACGGTTTGATCAATGAAACGCTGGCGTAGTTCGTCGTTGGAAAAACGTTTGATTTTCCAAGCCATTGATTGTTCCGAATTACTCGAATCTGCGTCCGCCGGTCCGAACATCATAATTGAAGGCCACCACCAACGATTAAGCGCATCCTGTGCCATGCGTTTTTGCTCGGGTGTACCCTCAGCGAGCGACGCCATAATTTCAAAGCCTTGGCGCTGGTGAAAACTTTCTTCCTTGCACACACGCACCATCGCGCGGGCATACGGCCCGTATGATGTGCGGCACAGCGGAATTTGATTCACAATTGCTGCGCCGTCCACTAGCCAGCCAACTGCACCGATATCGGCCCAGGTGGTTGTCGGGTAATTGAAAATTGTTGAGTATTTAGCCCGGCCACTATGCAGCGCATTGACCATGTCACCCCGTGACGTGCCCAGTGTTTCAGCGGCACTGTATAGGTAGAGGCCGTGGCCTGCTTCATCCTGAATTTTGGCAAGCAATATCAATTTGCGGCGTAGCGAAGGAGCGCGCTTAACCCAATTACCTTCCGGCAACATGCCTACAATTTCAGAATGGGCGTGCTGTGAAATCTGGCGCGTTAGCGTTTTGCGGTAAGCTTCAGGCATTTCATCCTTGGGCTCAATAAACTGGTCGTCATCGATCCGGGCCTGAAAAACGGCATCAAGCGCTGCATCAGTTAGCGCTTCTTTCGGCTCATTTTCGCGTGCTTTTGCTTTTTCTTCAGCTGTGCGTAAATCAGTTGTGTACATATTTTGCCTCGCAAATCTTACCTGTATTTGTCGCTATTATATAATTAATAGAACGCTTGGTCAATTAACTAAAATTCATATACCTCTGCCTACGGAGTCATCACTAACGCAGATCATAAACGCGCTGCGCTTTGCCTTCAGAACGCGGTACGCCGCCGGGTACACGCACCTCAACAACGGCCGAAACACCGATCAAACTTTTGATGTGTTGGCGAAGGTCGTTTGACGCCGCCCTTCGGGTGGCCTCATCAGCAGAACCCTGCGCAGCCTCAGTCACCACCGTTAGTGTATCCATTCTGCCATCGCGGCGAATTTCGCAAAAATAATGCGGTGCCAGCCGTGCGTCCGCGCAGATAATATCTTCGATCTGAGTTGGAAACACATTGACGCCGCGAATGATCATCATGTCATCGCTGCGCCCTCTAATCCGTGCCATTCGCCGCATGTTGAAGGCTGTTCCCGGCAGCAAGCTCGTCAGATCACGGGTTCGGTAGCGAATAATCGGGAAGGCTTCTTTAGTCAGCGATGTAAAAACAAGCTCGCCTTCCTCGCCGTCAGCCATAACCTCGCCGGTTTCCGGGTTGATTATTTCCGGGTAGAAATGATCTTCCCACAGATGGGGACCGTCTTTTGTCTCAATCGATTCCTGACCAACCCCGGGGCCAATCACTTCTGAAAGGCCGTAAATATCAACAGCGTCGATGTCAAACTTGGCTTCGATCTCGCGGCGCATCTCATCAGTCCAGGGCTCCGCACCGTGAATACCAATTTTGAGTGACGTTGACCTTGGATCAATACCGGCCTGCTCAAAGGTATCGGCAAGGGCCAGCATATAGGACGGCGTTACCATAATAATTTTGGGTTTAAAGTCCTGAATAAGCTGAATTTGCTTCTCGCCACTACCGCCAGACATTGGAATAACGGTGCAGCCCAAACGTTCTGCGCCGTAATGAGCACCAAGCCCACCAGTGAATAGCCCGTAGCCATATGCCACATGAACCATGTCGCCTTGCCGGCCACCCGCTGCGCGAATGGACCGAGCCACCACATCAGACCACATATCAATGTCGTTCTGTGTGTAGCCAACAACCGTCGGTTTGCCGGTTGTGCCTGAGGACGCATGCACCCGCACCAACTTTTCCTGCGGCACCGCGAACATACCAAAAGGATAATTAGAGCGCAGGTTTTCCTTGGTTGTCAGGGGAAATTTCGCCAAATCAGTAAGCGATTTAAGGTCGTCGGGCCGAACGCCAGCCTTATCAAAGGCAGCTTTGTAAAAAGGAACATTGTCGTAGGCATGCCCTAGCGACCAACGCATCCGCTCCAGCTGCAGGGCAGTTATCTCGTCGCGCGAAGCGTGCTCAATAGCCTGCCCTGTCATAAATTCATCCTTCGGTTAAACGCGTTCAATCAACATGGCAATACCCTGCCCCACACCAATACACATAGTGCATACAGCATAGCGCTCATCACGCCGCTTCAGCTCTCTTGCCGCAGTAAGAACAAGCCGCGCACCACTCATGCCCAGCGGATGACCAAGTGCGATTGCCCCGCCGTTGGGATTAACATGCTCAGCGTCATCCGGCAGACCAAGCTCGCGCATAACAGCAAGCCCTTGAGCTGCAAACGCTTCATTCAATTCAATAACACCAACATCACTGAGAGACACGCCTGTGCGTTCCAACAGTTTTTTGGTGGCAGGCGCCGGGCCAATGCCCATGATACGCGGCGGCACACCAGCAACCGCAGTGGACACAATGCGCGCCATCGGTGTCAGTCCGTTTGATTTCATGCCGGTTTCAGATGCAATCAACAAAGCACAAGCGCCATCGTTAATGCCCGATGCATTGCCTGCCGTGACCGTGCCGCCTTCGCGGAAAGGGGCAGGAAGCGCAAGCATTTTCTCAATATTTGAACCGGGACGCGGATGCTCGTCTTCGCTGACGGTATTGACCTGCTTTCTACTAACCCGAACGTCAACCGGCGTAATTTCGCCGTCAAAGAAACCATCCGCCTTTGCGCGTGCTGCCTTGTCCTGACTTCTTAGGGCAAACAGGTCCTGATCTTCACGGCCAACGCCAAATTCTTCAGCTACATTTTCAGCGGTTTCCGGCATGCTGTCCACACCGTATTGAGCCTTCAGCGCTTTGTTCACAAAGCGCCAACCCATTGTGGTGTCAAACATATCGGTCGTGCGCGAAAAGGCTGTTGCCCCTTTGCCCACTACAAACGGCGCCCGCGACATGCTTTCCGACCCACCAGCAATCATCAAATCGGCTTCGCCGGTTTTTATCGCCCGCGCCGCCATTGAGGCCGCGTCCATACCAGACCCACAAAGCCGGTTAATGGTCGTGCCCGGCACGCTTTCGCCGACTCCCGCCAGCAATGTTGCCATGCGCGCCACATTACGGTTGTCTTCGCCCGACTGGTTGGCGGCTCCCATGATCACATCATCAACAGATGCCCAATTTACATCCGGGTTTCTTGTCATCAACGCTTTGATTGGTGCAGCAGCCAAATCATCGGCGCGCAAATGCGCAAGCCCACCGCCGTAGCGGCCAATCGGTGTTCTGATGCCGTCGCAAATAAAAGCATCTGATTTGAAGTCACTCATAAAACTGTCCTATTTGCCTGTATATTTTGGAGCACGTTTTTCTTTAAAGGCAGTTACGCCTTCAAGATAATCATCGGAGAACCCACCAACACGCTGCAACTGACGTTCCATATCCAGTTGCGTGGTTAAAGAGTTTTGAAACGAAGCATGAAACGCTTTTTTGGTTAACGCAAAGCCGAGTGTCGGCCGCTTGGCAAGACTGGCTGCCATCTCTTTTGCCTCAGCAAGAAATTCGTCTGCCCCTGCCACTTTATAAATCATGCCCATGGAAACAGCTTCTTCCGCCATAACAGGGCGTGCGGTCATTGCCAGTGCTTTTGCTTGGGCGAGACCAATCAGGCGGGGCAAAATCCAGGTGCCCGCGCTGTCGGGGATAAGCCCAATGTTGCTGAAAAGCTGGATGAATTTCGCTTTTTCGGAAGCAATTACCATGTCGCACGCAAGCGCAAGGTTAGCGCCCGCACCAGCGGCGGTACCGTTGACCGCACATATGGTTGGCACTTCAAGTTCATACAGTTGAGTAATAACAGGGTTGTACCCGTCACGTAATGTTAGACCCAAATCAGGCCTGTCCGATCCCGGGCTCACGCTCCGATCATTGAGGTCTTGGCCGGAGCAAAAGCCTTTGCCCGCACCGGTCAACAGTAAAGCGCGAATACAGTCCCGCTTTTCAACAACATTAAGCGCATCTTTGATTTCGCCCAGCATCTGCGCCGTAACCGCGTTAAATAAATCCGGACGGTTTAGTGTGAGCGTCGCGACACCGTCATTCACATCAAACAAAATGGTTTCGTAAGCCATGTGATCGTTCCCTTGTTCAACTATTAATGCTCAGCGCGTTCATTCAGTGTCAGTAACTCATAATTCGCACAAACATCATTGTCCTGATTGGTGATGGTTACGTCCCAGCGCACCTCACCGTAAATTTGTCCGGGGCGGCCCTTTTTGCTTTTACACACCAGCCGCACGCTGATGGTGTCGCCCGGATACACCGGCTGCATAAACTGCAGATCGCTGAGGCCGTAATTTGCCAAAACCGGTCCAGGTGCAGGATCAACGAATAGGCCTGCCGCGAAAGATAACAACAAATAGCCATGAGCAACGCGCTTGCCGAAGAATGGGTTTGCCGCTGCGGCTTCCTCGTCCATATGCGCATAGAATGTGTCACCCGTGAAATTGGCAAAATGTTCAATATCTTCAAGACTGATTGTGCGGGCTTTGGTGTGCAACGTTGTACCAAGCTGTACTTCGTCAAAGTTTTTGCGGAATGGATGAACCTTATCAACCGCCTCTATGCTACCGGTCGTCCACTTATTGGTCACCGCGGTGATAACGTCCGGCGAGCCCTGTACAGCCACTCGCTGCATATAATGCATAACACCGCGAATACCGCCCATTTCCTCGCCGCCGCCAGCACGGCCTGGCCCACCATGCTTCAAATGCGGCAAAGGCGAACCGTGCCCGGTAGATTCTTTAGCGCAGTCCCGGTCGATGATTGCCAGGCGACCGTGATAGGCACCGGCACCCATAACCACATCGCGGGCAATTTGCTTGTCATGGGTAAATAAGGACGCAACCAAACTACCTTCGCCCATGTTAGCGAGTGTTATGGCCTCATCGGTTGTTTCATACGGCATGATAGTGCTGACCGGGCCAAAAGGTTCGACGCTATGCGCCTTCAGTTTCTCAAATGGTTTGTCACAATAAAGAACCGTAGGCGTGACAAAGGCGCCTTTCTCATAGTCAGCATCTTCCACATCAAAGGCACCGGTACCACCGAGGATAATTTCGTTTTCTTCCGCCAACTCATTAATGCGTTCATGCACCTCTGTGCGCTGACCCAGATTTGCAAGTGCGCCCATGCGGACATTTTCATTGCGTGGGTTGCCAACAACTGTTTTGGAAAGCCGCTCAGAAAGTGCCTCGCTGACCGGGTTAACCAGGTTAGCGGGAACAATTGCACGGCGAATGGCGGTACATTTCTGCCCTGCCTTCGTGGTCATCTCGGTCGCAACTTCCTTGACGAAAAGGTCAAACTCTGGACTGTCCGGCGTTACGTCAGCACCTAGAATTGACGAGTTTAAAGAATCTTGTTCGGAGATAAAACGTACCGCATTTTTCACAACCGTCGGGTGCTGAGACAACATCAATCCTGTAGTTGCTGAACCAGTGAAGGATACGGAATCCTGACAGGTTAAATGCTCAAACATGTCGCCGACACTGCCGCAAACCAGTTGCACTGCACCGTCTGGCAAAATACCGCTTTCCGTCATTCTTCTAACCATATGCTCGGTCAGAAAGGCTGTGCCGGATGCGGGCTTAACAATCGCCGGTACACCCGCAATTAATGTAGGAGCAAGTTTCTCGAGCATGCCCCAACAGGGAAAGTTAAAGGCGTTAATATGAACTGCCACGCCGCGCAGTGGCACCATAACGTGCTGCCCAAGAAATGTGCCGCCACGAGAAAGTCGCTCAGTATTACCTTCGGGGTAAAAAGGCTCGTCAGGCAGTTCAATCCGTGCTTTCGACGAATATGTGAACAGCGTACCAAAACCACCGTCAACATCGATCCAGGTATCTGCTTTTGTCGCACCGGTCGCGTAAGACAGCTCGTAGAACTCGGCCTTAAATTCATTCAGCTTGGTGGCAAGCGCCTTTAGCATTAGTGCGCGCTGATGGAAGGTCATTTTCCTGAGGGCCGGGCCGCCAGTATTGCGAGCGTAATTGAGCATGGCCTCAAAATTCAGCCCATCGCTGGAAATTTTTGCAATTACATTGCCGGTAACTGCATCTAACACATCTCGGCCATCCACCGGGGTGTGCCACTGTCCTTCAGCAAAACTTCCTAATATCATAATTACCCCTGTAAATTTGTGTGTTAATGGGCTAGTTTTTATAATTAATTGTCCAATCAGTCAACTAATGCAGCCGTTGCAATAACTGACCCGGGCAGCTAATTATTACGCAATAAATTACTCGTTCGCACTAACATAGGCTCTACCGTTTCCATGGCTCGTCCTCTTTCACCAGACTATGACAAACGCAAGGAAAATATCCTGCAACACTCTGCCGAGTTGTTTGCCGAAATTGGGTTTCATAAAACCTCAATCGATCAGCTTGCTGAAGCCAGCAATATTACCAAGTCATTGATTTATCATTACTTTAAATCAAAGCAGGAAATATTATTTGAATGCATGCTGAGCCATGTTGAACTCCTTCGGTCTACCGCCCTGAGATACCTTGATGCTGAGAAGTCTCCTGAAAAACAGTTAGAAAATCTTCTTTTAAAGTTTCTGGAGATATACGAAACCGCCGGCGCCAGACACCGTATCCTGGTAAATGACCTACAGCAGTTGACCCCAGATCAGAAAACCAAAATTGTTACGATCGAAAACGATATTACACAGGTTTTCAAATCGTTGATTAACAAAGTTTCAGACACCAAAAATCAAGAACAACATTTTAGCACCGCGCGAACATTTCTCCTTCTTTCCATGATTAACTGGACCCACACCTGGTTCCGGCCTGACGGCAAAATGACATCAGAAGAACTTGGTGCCCTTGTCTTCGATATTTTCATGAACGGCGTGGCGTACGGCGGGCAAACGAACAATCGTTAATCCTTCATTTAGCCCGCAAATCCTCATGCTATGTAGCCTTCAATAACACTCACAAGCCTTTGCACATTACTTTCATTGACGCCGCAAAGGTTTATCCTGCCACCGCCAACAACATAAACACCGTGTTCAGTACGCAGTTTTTCAACCGCATCGGTTGAAATTGGCAGCAATGAAAACATGCCGTATTGATTGCCGATAAACCCAAGCCGGTTACCAAGGCCCGTTGCCTGTGCCGCTGCAACAAGCCGCTGGCGATTACTTACAACCATCGTACGCATTTCTTCCAACTCTTCGCGCCACATTGCCGTCAGTTCAGTTGACGACAATATTTCATTTACAATGGCACCGCCGTGGGCAGGCGGCATGGAATATATACCGCGCGCTATACTGATTGCCTGCGAATGGATAGCTTTTGTTCGCTCAGGATTACTCCCTTTATAAATGAGAGCACCAGTTCGCTCGCGGTACAGCCCGAAATTCTTTGAGCAGGAATAGCTAACCAGCACTTCAGGCAACCGCTCAACCATTTGCCGCACGATCCAGGCATCCTTTTCCAGCCCTTTGGCAAAACCATGATAGGCCGTGTCAATGAAGGGCAGGAAACCACGCTCCACGGCTAGCTCAATCAGTTGATCAATCTGGCTTTCGCTTAGGTCTGCACCGGTTGGGTTGTGGCAACAACCATGCACCAATAATACATCTTGAGGGCCTAGCTTACGCACACCTTCCAGAAAAGCGTCAAAGTCTATCTCACTTTTTGACGTGTCATAATAAGGGATACTATTGATCTTGATGCCCGCTGAACTTAGGAGTGGGATGTGGTTTGCCCAGGTGGGGCTACCAACTGTTAAGCCGCTCAGGTCGTTGCGCGCCAGTATTTCACCGGCAAGCCGCAAGGCACCGCACCCGCCCGGAGTCTGCACCGCAGCACATTGGCCTTCACGGTAGGCAACACTGTCTTCGCCCAAAACCAGCTTGAGGATGTTGTCGGCAAAGCCCGGCGCACCGTCGGCCGGTGTATAGGCTTTGGTTGTCTCATTGCTGACAACAATATTTTGACCTTCGCGCACCGCCTTCATGATGGGGGTTTGACCGTCTGGCGTTCTATACACGCCCACGCCCAAATCAATTTTGTCAGCGCGTTCATCTTCGCGAAACAGTTTGCTAAGGCCTAAAATCGGATCAGCGGGCAACAATTCGGTTTTTTCAAACATCTAATATTTCCAATGTCACTGTTATTGTGCAAGCGGTTTAAGCGACCTGACTTGTCTGAACAGGCTCTTCAAATCTTTTTCTCAAAATCTCATACCGGGCTTTGGTTTTTTCAACAGATTCGTGCTTTACCGGGCCGAAACCGCGAATATCATCTGGCAAGGCCGCAATTTGCGTCGCAACCTCGATATTGTCAGCAGACAAGCCGTCAACCGCTGCTGTAACCCACGCTTTATATTCACCGATCAAACGCCGTTCCATTTTGCGTTCTTCTGTTAAACCGAACACGTCAAAGGCAGTGCCGCGTAGGAACTTCATTTTAGCCAGAACACCAAGACCAACTTTCAGCCAAGGCCCAAACACCCGTTTTTTAGGGCGCCCGTCTGCATCAAGGCCGTTGCCCAATATGGGCGGTGCCATATTGAACTTAATCTTGTAATTTCCAGTGAACTCTTTGCCGAGTTTTTTAGCAAAGCTGCCATCGGTATAGAGCCTACCAACTTCATATTCGTCTTTATAGGCCATTAACTTAAACAGATTTTTGGCAACGGCTTTTGCCAGGCTGTCCGATCCAGCAAGGGACTGTATCTTGGCTAAAACATCGTCAACAAATGCGCGGTAGCTTTGGGCATATGCCGCGTTCTGGTAACCAGTTAGAAACTCCATACGGCGGCTCATCATGTCCTCCAGAGTTTCCTCGACTGGCTTTTCCGCCACCAAACCAGCGGCTTCAAGAACAATCTGTGGTTGGCTGGCAGCCGCACGCCCTAGGGCGAAGGCACGCAGATTTTTGCTAACAGCAACGCCGTTCAACTCAATGGCGCGGCAAATCGCCTGTTCACTAACCGGCACCAAACCTTGCTGCCACGAATAACCCAGCAGGAACATATTGGAGAAAACAAGGTCACCCATCAACCGGCGTGCTATTTCACTGGCGTCGATGGAAGATATATTTTCTGCGCCGCAAGCATCCTTAAGAGTTTTAACCCGTAAAATTTCGCCGAAATCAATGTTGCGGTCGCGCACAAAGTCAGCGGTTGGAATAATTTCGGTGTTGGCGGTTACCTTTGTTTTTCCGTGTTTCATTACCGACAGGGATCGCTGGTCTGTGCCGACCACAAGATCGCAGACAATCGCAGCATCCGCTGCGCCGACATCAATACGCACTTGATTCAGCGAAGCCGGGCTTTTGCCCAATCGGACATAACTCATCACTGTGCCGCCCTTTTGGGCAAAGCCCATAAAGTCCAACACGGACGCGCCCTTGCCTTCCAGGTGAGCCGCCATTGTAATAATAGCGCCGATGGTCACAACACCGGTGCCGCCAACGCCGCCAACTAGCAAATCATATGCAGCTGTTACAGGTTGAATTTCTGGCGTTGGTAGATTTTCAACCAAATTGTTCAGCGCTGCACTGAAGTCTTTCGGCTCAGGCTTTTTCAGCTCTCCGCCTTCAACGGTAACGAAACTGGGGCAAAAGCCTTTTACACAGGAATAGTCTTTGTTGCAGGACGACTGGTCAATGGCACGCTTGCGACCAAAAGGCGTTTCCTTGGGCACAATGGAAAGGCAATTTGATTGCTTGGAGCAATCCCCGCAGCCTTCACAAACCAAATCATTGATGAAAATGCGCTTTGCCGGGTCGGGATATTGCCCGCGCTTGCGTTTGCGGCGCTTTTCAGCGGCACACATTTGCTCGTAAATCAGTACGGTAACGCCCACTATATCACGGAGTGTACGTTGCACCGCATCCAGTTCATCACGGTGGAACACCTCAACGTCGCTTGGATAGCCACCAATCTTCCTGATTTTATCGGGGTCGTCACTGACAATAACAGTTTTCAAAACACCCTCAGCTGATACCTGTCGCGCTATCTGGTCAACCGTGATGACGCCGTCAACCGGCTGCCCGCCGGTCATCGCAACCGCATCATTAAACAAAATTTTGTATGTGATATGGGCCTTTGCAGCCACCGCCTGACGGATCGCCATATAGCCTGAATGGAAATAGGTGCCATCGCCCAAATTCTGAAAAATATGTTTGTTTTTCAGATATTTTGACTTGGATGCCCAGTTAACGCCTTCACCGCCCATTTGAATGAGATCAGTGGTTTCTCTGTCCATCCATGACGCCATAAAGTGGCAACCAATACCCGCCAAAGCCTTCGAGCCTTCAGGTACTTTTGTCGAAGTATTGTGGGGGCAACCGGAACAAAAATACGGTAACCGTTTGGCGCCGTCCACCGCCTTAACATCCGTAACCGCAGTATGGCAGGCTAGTTTCTCCGAAAAGTCCAGCGCAGGTGTATGTTTGATCAAGCGATCTGCGAAAATAGGTGCCAGAATTGACGGCGACAGTTCGTCTACCCAGGAAATTAGCGCGTCACCTTTTTCGTCGTGTTTACCCAGAATTCGATCAGGCTTTTCCAAATCGCGACCGTATAAAAACTCTTTCAGTTGACTTTCAATGATCGCCCGCTTTTCTTCAACAACCAGTATCTCTTTTTTGCCCGCCATAAAACGTTGAGCGCCTCTGGTTTCAAGTGGCCAAACAAGTCCGATTTTATAGACATCAATCCCTATTTCTGCGGCTCGTATTTCATCAATGCCCAGATAGGCAAGCGCCTCCATTACATCCAGATATGCTTTGCCAGACGTAATGATGCCGAATGTTGCTTTCGGGTTATTATACAGGGTGCGATCAATTGGGTTAGCGCGGGCAAAGGCACGAACTGCACCCACCTTTGCCTTCATACGGGTTTCAATTTGCATGCCCGGCAAATCGGGCCAACGGTAGTTTAGCCCGCCTTCAGGCAAGTCAAAATCCGTTGGTTCGACAAAGTCATGGACTGGCGGCAGTTCCACCGAAGCCGCGCTTTCCACAATTTCGGAAATGGCCTTAAAGCCAATCCACATGCCTGAGTAACGCGACAGTGCATACCCATACAGACCAAACTCAATATATTCAGCAATGCTGGCTGGGCTTATGGTCGGCATGTACCCGGACATTAGCGCAACGTCTGACTGATGAGACATGCTTGATGACACACAGCCATGATCATCGCCTGCAACAACCAACACACCACCGGTGGGCGAAGACCCGTATGCGTTACCATGCTTGAGCGCATCACCAGCACGATCAACGCCCGGCCCCTTACCGTACCACATGGCAAAAACACCATCGACGGTTTTATCGGCTTCTGATTCAACTTGCTGTGTTCCCAGCACTGCTGTTGCAGCTAGGTCCTCATTAACGGCAGGCAAAAACTCAATATTGCCTTCTTCAAGAAACTTGTTCGCGCGCCACAAAGCTTGGTCGACACCACCAACCGGCGACCCGCGATACCCACTGATGAAACCGGCTGTGTTCAGGCCTTTCCGCTTATCGCTTTTACTTTGGGCAAGCAAAATAGCAACAAGCGCTTGCGTGCCTGTCAAAAATACGCGTCCAGTTTCACGGCGAAAGCGATCGTCGAGGGTATAGGTGTCCAAATTGGGAGTGGCCTCGATGTTTGCAGATGAGTTTGTCATAAATAACGGCGCTGCCAGTCCTTCGAAATGTCATGAAATGGATATGTTGTTTATCACAGGAATGCGTGGGATGTGTTTCAAAAAGCAGATCCAATGGATGGTTTTTGATTTATATTGATCAATAAGTGTAAATAAGCGATATTATTCTTTCAAATTATACAAAACACTGAAAGATAGACCGCCATGCCCCTTTCCAAACCGGACAAAAGCTTGCTGCTCGCCCTTCAAGACAATTGCCGAAGCTCATCCAATAACCTGGCCGCAAGAGCCAACATGTCTACGGCAACATGCTGGCGCAAACAGAAAAGTCTGGAAGAAGTGGGTATCATAACGGGGTATCGTGCCATATTGGATCGTGAGAAACTCGGCTACAATGTTTGTGCTTTTACCCACGTTTCAATTGAACGACAATCAAGCGAGATTGTCGACGCCATTGAAAAAGCATTGATCAAACATCCGAGCGTAATGGAATGTTACACTGCAACCGGCGATGCGGATTTTGTCCTCCGCGTCATTGCAAAAGACATGAATGACTACGACCAGTTTTTGAACAACTTTATCTTCAAGCTAGGCGGTGTCACTCACGTGCGATCAAACATCACACTGCGGGAGCTAAAACAAACCACTGAAGTGCCGCTATAACCCCTCTTGTCACCGAGCGGAAACCAACAAGCCATCGCCATGGTCATGCAAACAAGAAAAACCTCTGAAACTCAATTTCGGAGGTTTTTCTAATTATATTTATATTTCAACAGAGCTTCCCTACTGACAGGCGAGACACTCTTCATAATCAGTGGTGTTGGCAGCCATCAACTCAAGCTGCTTTTTCTGCTCTCGTTCTGACGTTTTGGTCGAACCTGTAGCAACAACCTCTGCCCGTGCGATCGACTTGGAGCGGCAGTAATACAAGCTCTTCAGGCCCTTTTTCCACGCCTGATAATGTATTTGGTGCAGGTCACGTTTATGCACGTCTGCAGGCAGGAAAATATTAACAGATTGCGCCTGAGAGATATGCGGCGCGCGGTCAGCAGCTAAATCAACCACCCATCGCTGATCCAGTTCAAACGCTGTTTTAAACACGTCTTTTTCATCTTGAGTCAGAAAATCAAGATGCTGGACCGATCCTTCATTAATCGTGATGGATGTCCACACCTCGTCTGTGTTCTGGCCCTTTTCATCCAACAGCTTGGTCAGCGCCTGATTATGCACAATGAAGTTTCCAGACAGAGTTTTCTGGTTATAGCTATTGGCCGCAATTGGCTCAATTCCGGGGCTCGCGCCTCCGCAAATTGTGGAAATGGACGCCGTCGGTGCAATCGCTGTTTTATTAGAAAAACGCTCCATCATGCCGTAATCAGCTGCATCAGGACACGGTCCGCGCTCAAACGCCAATGCTTCAGACGCGCGGTTCACTTCGCTTTCAATATGTTTGAAAATATTGAAATTCCAAGATTTCGCCATAGAGCTTTCAAACGGAATCATGTTGTTCTGGAGGAAACTATGGAAACCCATAACGCCCAAACCAACTGACCGTTCACGCATGGCTGCATAGCGGGCCTTCGCCATTTCGCTTGGCGCCCGGTCAATGAAGTCCTGCAGAACATTATCAAGGAAACGCATCACATCAGGAATGAAGTTTTTGTCACCCTTCCAGGCATTATAATGCTCAAGGTTCAAGCTCGACAAACAGCAAACCGCCGTGCGCTCGTTGCCCAGATGGTCAATGCCAGTTGGCAAAGTAATTTCAGCGCACAAATTTGAGGTCTTAACAGTGAGCCCAGCAAGCTTGTGATGTTCCGGCATCTGCCGGTTTACCGTATCAGAATAGATAAAATATGGTTCGCCGGTTTCAACCCGCGCCGTTAGCAGGCGTATCCACAAGCCGCGCGCTGAAACGGTGCGTACAACATGGTTATCTTTCGGGCTGGTAAGCGCCCAGTCCTCGTCCGCCTCAACTGCCCGCATGAAGGCATCAGAAATCAATACGCCGTGATGCAAGTTCGGCGTTTTACGGTTTGGGTCGCCGCCAGTTGGACGGCGTAGCTCAGCAAACTCTTCAATCTCAGGATGGCTAACAGGCAGATAAATCGCCGCCGAGCCACGACGCAAGGAGCCTTGAGAAATTGCAAGTGTCAGGCTGTCCATCACCCGTACAAAGGGAATAATGCCGCTGGTTTTTCCAACACCGCCGACAGTTTCACCTATTGAGCGTAAGTTACCCCAGTAAGAACCAATGCCGCCGCCGCGAGACGCCAGCCACACATTCTCGGTCCACAGATCAACAATTGACCCCAATTTGTCTTGCGCCTCGTTCAGGAAGCAGCTTATGGGCAATCCGCGATTGGTACCCCCATTTGAGAGCACTGGTGTCGCCGGCATAAACCACAGGTTTGAAATATAATTATACAAACGCTGAGAATGTGCGGCGTCATCGCCGTAAAACGATGCAACACGTGCGAACAGATCCTGATAGCTTTCTTCTGGCATCAAATAGCGATCTGTAAGGGTCGCTTTACCAAAATCAGTTAACAAATCATCTTTGCTGCGATCGATTTCTACCGCACCGCCATGCTCGAAATGAGTGACTTCAAACATCTTTGCCTCTTACTCCCTAGTCCGCCCCGGTTTCCAAACCCAAATTACCAACTGATTTTTGCTATTTTGCTGCCAGATTCCCCGATTCAATCTGACGCTCAGACTCCTTCCTCGCTTCGGGAAACCTACCAAGGCTGCCCGATTGGAGAACAAAAGTCGAACAAAATCAACTTATTCTTTGTTTTCAATGTCTTACGAAACAGTCCTTTCGATGTCCCCCGATTGGACCGCAGTTCGTTCGTTGTGAGAACTAAGATAACGACGAAAACCGGTTCTCGTCAAGATAAAGTGGTAAAACTTTTAAAGGCCCACAATATCTAGTGTTTACAAGGACAGTCTATTGCCTTGATCTCACATAACTTTTGGCTAAATAAAAAAGCTGGACAACAAAGTCTATGATTTATGGCGATTCGCGACCTGCTTCCATTGCAAACATCGAATTTCCAAACAAGACTAATCTGTCGGCTAAGAAACAATCAAAAAATCCAGATAATCGGTAAATCGAATTGGAAATAGGCCACTTAGCCCGGTTTAATTTAGTTCAAGCCTTTTTCGCCGATCGACAGGAATTTTTCCCGGCGAATTTGCTTGAGACGCGGACCATCCAGCCCTGCCATGTCGCGCAGGCCACTTTCAATATGATCACCAAGCATATTCAAAGCGCGCTCAGGGTCACGGTGTGAACCACCGAGAGGTTCAGGCACGATTCCGTCAATCACGCCGAGCTTTAAAAGGTCTTGCGCTGTAATTTTAAGAGCGACCGCCGCATCTTGCGCCTTGTCATTTGTGCGCCAAAGAATAGAGGCGCAACCCTCCGGTGAGATCACTGAATAAATTGCATGTTCCATCATCAAGACATGATTCGCGGCAGCCACAGCAACGGCACCACCAGAACCGCCTTCACCTACAATACACGTTACCACTGGCACACCTAGCGACAGACATTTGTCGGTCGACCGCGCAATTGCTTCCGCCTGCCCGCGCTCTTCAGCACCAATACCGGGATAGGCGCCCGGTGTGTCAACCAATGTGATAACCGGCAAACCAAACCGGTCTGCCATATCCATCAAACGAATTGCTTTTCGGTAGCCTTCCGGGCGCGCCATGCCAAAATTATGTTTCAGACGGCCTTCGGTATCAGAGCCTTTTTCGTGGCCTAAAACCACACAGGCTTCACCCCGAAATCGCGCAAGACCACCAAGCAAAGCCACGTCTTCACCGAAGGCCCGGTCACCAGCTAGCGGTGTGAAATCTTCCAAAAGATGCTTTGCGATATCAGAAAAATGCGGCCGTTCCGGGTGCCTGGCAACTTGTATTTTCTGGCTTGGGTTCAAGCCTGCATAGGTTTCCTTCAACAACTTACCAAGTTTGGTTTCCAGCTGGCCCACTTCAACAGAAATATCAACATCCCCGCCACTACCGGAGAAACTTCTCAGTTCTCTGATTTTGCCTTCAAGTTCAGCGATTGGTTTCTCGAACTCCAGGAATGTCATCATAGTGTTAATTTCCGTCGTTTGGGTTTTGATGCCAGATGGCATTTAACCATGTTTTGAGCGCGAGCGCAAAATCACCAAACTCGCTTGCCTTGTCAAGGTTTGTCATCAAAGGAAACATCAATGTTTTCCACAAAGTTTCCTGAGACTCGATGTAAGAGGCATGCCGTCATTATACAAGGTGAGCCTTTGGCGATTTGCTATCCATTGTCCGCCATCGGATGTTTGCCTAGCACAAGCGATTTCAATCTTTCTTCAATTACATGAGTGTAAATCTGCGTTGTTGAGATGTCTGCATGCCCCAACATTTGCTGAACTGCTCTTAGGTCAGCACCGTTAGCAAGCAAATGCGTGGCAAACGCATGTCTTAGCTTGTGCGGGCTAACTGTGCTGGGGGCCAACCCTGCCTCAACCGCCAAATGTTTAAGTATTTGCCCAACGCGCCGTCTGGTCAGATGCCCTTCCACACCCCGTGAAGGAAACAAAAAAGCGTTCGCCGCTTCGGCCATATTGCTACCACCTGTTTTGGCTGCCTCAACAATACGCAGTTCGTCCAGATAAGTCATGAGTGCCCGCCGCGCTTTACCACCGAGTGGCACCATGCGCTCACGTCCGCCCTTACCTCTTACCATAATCATAGTGGTCTCTGGCCCGATGGCACGCCTTGGCAAACTAACCAGTTCAGTGATGCGCAAGCCTGTTGCATACAGCGTCTCCAGCAGCGCGTGCGTGCGCAGTGCTTTAAGGGTGCCGCTCGCTGCCGCCTGCTCAGCAGTATCCAGAAGCTGCTCTACTTGTTTGTCCGATAATATTTTCGGTAGCGTTTGCGGCAGACGCGGACTTTCGATGTTTTTTGCTGGGTTATCCTCGCGCAGGCCTTCCCTGAACATAAAAAGGAAAAGCTGCCGAATGGCGGACAGCCGCCGGGCCACCGTTGAAACTTTCAGGCCTTCCTCGTGCAGTTCTGCCAAGTAAGCCCTAATTGCCTCCGCATCCACCTGCAACAACGACCGGTCTACACTGGCGGTAAAATTCTCAATGTCTCGGCGGTAAGCGTCCAAACTATTTACAGCACGCGCGCGCTCTGCAGCCAGCATTTCAAGAAACTGATCAACAAGGTCAGCATCAGACATGACAGTTAAAGCTTCTGACTGATCAATATTTCAAGTGCAAGAGCCTTTGCCGTATCCTCAAAACCCAAACGTTTCAGGCCGGAAACAAGCACGCCAGAAATTGCTGGCGGCAAGTCTGCGGGACCTATTTCGCTCAGCAGTTGATACAGCGAGCTCAAAGCAGCGACCGGATCTTCTGCATGGACGCTCATTTCAAACTTTCGCCATAAGGCCGGTGAGATGGCGGCACCATTAAAGGTCGCGGGGCCTTGGGCAACTTTGTCCCATAAAGCTTCAGGAACATCGCTGTTTTTTGCTCCCACCACGCTAAACAGCAAATTAGCCTGTTGATACGCTTCGGGGTTATCGGATTGTTGTTGCCACCATAGATTTAATCGGCTGGCAGCGCTTTCTGAGGTTCCCTGTTCGCCAAGTGCAAGCAACGGCCATAAAGCGATGAGAGCATTGTCGGCACCAGCATCCTGGCCCGCAACAGTTGTGCGCAGCCGGCGAGACCAATGATTGGCAAACTGGCCATCCCCTGACAGCATGGCCGCCCGCGCCAGTTGTCCATGCGTCTCCGGCGTAGCACTCGCGAGGGAAGCCTCATTCCTAGTCAAAAGGTTCAAAACCGGTGCGGCTGAAGCCAATTTTCCCGTGTCCGTCGCGCGAGTCCAAAACCGATCAAAAGCCCGGTTTCTTGTGTCTTGATCATCTGCACCAGCAATTGCCGCCAACAATACCGCCTGCAATCGGCCCTCCGTCATTGCAGGGAGTTCAAGCTGCTCCGCATCCAACTCTTGGACGGCCTCAGCAATTTCACCGTCCAGTTGATCGTCCGCTGACGCCTTGTCAGTGGCTGCTAACGCGGCTTCAATTTCCCCGTCTTGCAAGGCAAATGAGCGTGCAAAAGAAGCAATTGCCGCCTCCTGACCAATTCCGCGCTCCAAAAGATAAGCAACCAGCATTGTCTGCGCATCCGTCGAAATTGACGGATTTTCCAGCAACATTGAAATCGACAAAGGGTTTAACCTTTGCGCATCAATCTCTTGTATCTTCGCCCTAGAAAGGCGCGCCATCGCAACAGTTAGAATATCGGTTTGCAAACTTTCCGTAATCGTTACCGGGTCCGGCAAAATCGCTCCGGGTGGTTGCTCTGCTTCCACCAAAATTTGGTCAAGAAGTTGATAAAAAACGGGCTCAAGCTCCGACGTTTCTTCCAAAATTCCCAATTGAAAGTCCACGCCGCTGCGGTTGCCGGCTGCCGCCATGCAAAACGCTGCCAACCGAACCCAATATGGGTCTGTGTCACCGGCGCGTTCAGTTTCACCGATCAAACAGGCGTCGGTTAACTCACCTTTCAACAAATGCGCCCTCACTGTATGGCTTGCCAGTGCAGACCAATCACCGTCGGCGGGCAACCCATCCAGCAAGCTAACGTATGCGCTGGTATTTGCACTTGCTTCAAAAACGGCGAGCCGTGCTTCAATAATTTTTAAAATGTCTTCCTGCCCGTTTGGCGCAGGTAGAGAAAAACGCGATCCCGCAACAGATGCCGCCAAACGTGTCAGTGTTGGTGAAAAAGACGGCTTAGCCAGTCGCTGTAAAAATTTCTGGATAGTCGCCCTCTCATAGCCTTGCCATACGGTGTCGATGGGGTTTGCAAGTCCCAAAACAGGCAGACCAGACGGGTCAATTTGCTCCAAAAGGCCTTCCTGGATTTTGTCTTGGTCAATATCACCTACTCCCCCGCTGTCAGCATCCGCATCTAATAGTGGCAATGTCCGCTCTGGAGCAAGAGTGTCAAGGCCTTCAGCTTCTGGCCGTTCAGGGTTTTCTGCCTCTTTTTGACTTAGCTGGTCCACCTCTAAATCATCTTCAACGGGAATACCTTCTGCCGGGCTCAACCGGCCTTCAGCGGAAACCGGGTTTTCGACAGGCGTCTGTCCCGCACCGGCTTCCGGCGGAGCCTGAATAACAATTGACCCTTTCGCCACCAAAGGCTTGGGAAATATGGTGATCGGCGCCCCGATACTCGGTCCCTGCTGTCGCTGAGATGGCAATTTGGGGCCAATGAAATACAGCGTTCGCTTTTCCGACGTTTTCTTTTCAAGCACGCTTGGCTTTTGATCATCTTCAGCGCCGACCCGGTCCAGCTGTTGCTGCACTTCAGGTTCAGGGGCTGGTGCGTCTTGATCCTGCTCGTCTTGGTCTTGGGCGTAAACGACTGCACTAACCATCATTAGACTGCAGGCTGCTATACCTCTGTATTTTCTCAGACTATTACCCAGGAACGGTTTCATATCGACACTATTTCCAGTACCTAAAGGCAGGTTCATGATCGGCACCACTTCACGCTTAGGAAGGGAAACGATCATTGTTAAGGGTCTTGGTCACCTTTTCAGAAGGTGCCGGAATGTCCCATGTCATAAGAAACAAGCCCCCGCCCACTATTAACAGGGCGGCAAGAGCCAACAAAATTTGGGTCGGTTTCGACATTTAGCAATTCCTATTACTTTCCAAGCCCGACACCGTAACCAAGATGTAGGCCAATGGCTTTTTATAGGTCCGGTAGAGCGTCAAGTCCAGTGATGATAACCGCTAATCATCTGCTGAACGACTTAGCTTCCTAGCACTGCGTGTCCAAATTATGACATTGAGCAATCTTAATCACACGATCTAGCATAAAAGCCTTTGCTGCGTTGGCATTGTAGCTATAAATGACACTTATGTCTGATAGAGCGAAACAACCAAATACACTTGTTGACCAGCCAGAGAAACAATTGCCTCTGGTTGAGCGGACCATTGTTCTGGTCGGGCTTATGGGGGCGGGGAAAACAACGGTCGGGCGGCGATTGGCTCGTCGTTTGGGGCTGGAGTTTGCGGATTCCGATTTCGAAATAGAAAAAGCTGCGCAAATGACCGTTGCAGATATATTCTCCACATACGGAGAAGAATATTTTCGCGCAGGCGAGCGCCGGGTTATTTCGCGGTTGATGGACGGCCCACCCAGAGTTTTAGCGACAGGCGGCGGTGCCTTTATCAACGACGAAACACGCTCGCTGATGAAAGAAAAAAGCATATCTATCTGGCTTGATGCATCGCTGGAAGTTTTAGTGGAACGCACATCACGGCGCGACACACGCCCGCTTCTGCAAGACGGTGACCCAGAAGATATTCTTAAAAAATTACTTGCTGACCGCGCACCAATTTATGCACAAGCTGACATAAAAATTCAATCATCAGACGGCCCTCATGACACGGTCGTCAACTCGATTGTCCATACGCTGGAGAATAAAGGGTTGATAAATGTCTAATTCCACAAAGGCTACTGCCGAAAGGTTGGTGAAACTGGATCTGGGTGAAAGGTCATATAATATTCATATCGGCGAAAACCTGCTTGAAACGTCCGGTGCGATGCTGGCACCGTTATTAAAAGCAAAGCGTGTTTTCGTCGTTTCAGAATCAACCGTTATGTCTCATCAGGGTGACAGGCTAAAAGCATCACTGGAAGCGCACGATATTACCGCAAAATGGTTTGTTTTGAACCCGGGTGAAGCCACAAAGTCTGCGACACAATACGAATCGCTACTCAGTTCATTGTTAAACGCCGGGATAGACCGCAGCGATACAATTATCGCTTTTGGTGGCGGTGTTATTGGTGATCTGGCTGGCTTTGTGGCGGCCACAATGTTGCGCGGTATTAATTTCATCCAAATACCAACAACACTGCTTGCACAAGTAGATAGTTCCGTTGGCGGCAAAACCGGCATCAATATGCCGCAAGGTAAAAATCTTGTTGGTTCATTCTACCAACCAAAAGCCGTATTCATAGACATTTCAACTCTTGATACTTTGCCAAGACGGGAACTACTTGCAGGCTATGCTGAAACCCTAAAATACGGCCTTATCGACGACCCCGGTTTTTTCAACTGGCTGGAAGAGAACGGGCCTTCGATTTTGGACCGCAGTGCCGGCGAAAATTCTGTTGCTGCCCGCATACATGCCATCGCGCACAGTTGCACGGCAAAAGCGCGCGTTGTCGCCGAAGACGAACGAGAAACTGGAAATCGAGCGCTTTTGAATTTAGGGCATACGTTTGGCCATGCTCTCGAAGCGGAATGCGGCTATAGTGGTATTTTATTACACGGTGAAGCGGTGGCAATCGGCATGACAATGGCCCTGGATGCATCTGTCAGACTAGGGCTTGCAAAACCGGTCGATTTAGAGCGAGTGTCAGCACACTTCAAAGCTATTGGCATGAAGACAAAGGCACGTGAAATTGGGCGAGCAATGACCGCTGATGCTTTGATGGGCCATATGACGAAAGATAAAAAAGTTGAGGCCGGAACCATCGGTTTCATACTTGGTGGCATTGGCTCGGCTGCGGTTCACCGCGGCGTAGACCTTGAAATTATAAAAGCTGTGATACATGATTCGCTCTGATCCTAAGCATCAATTTATGAAGGGCATGCGGTAATGAGCTCCGCCGAACTATTCACCACTGAATTCTGGACCATCACCGGCATTATCTTTTTCTTGTTACTGCTGTCAGGGCTGTTTTCAGGATCGGAAACCGCCCTGACAGCGGCATCCAAAGCCCGCATTCATCACATGGCGAAGCAGAACGACAAGCGCGCCAAGCGGGTTGAGCGTCTGATTGAAAACCGGGAACGCCTGATCGGTGCAATCTTGCTAGGCAATAACCTGGTCAACATTCTGGCTTCTGCCCTCGCCACCAGTTTATTTTTGTCATTGATGGGCGACGACGGCGTTTTCTACGCAACCATTGTTATGACAGCGCTTGTTTTGATTTTTGCAGAAGTTCTGCCCAAATCTTATGCCATTGCCAACACTGAGAAAATGGCCCTCGCTGTTTCCAGTGTTATCGGTGCAGTCGTGTTTATTTTTGCCCCTATCGTCTCGCTAGTGCAAAAAATTGTCCGCCTAACGTTGCGCCTTTTCGGTGTTGATATCTCGTCAATAGATAACGCTCTGTCCGCGCAAGAAGAGATTCGCGGCGCCATTGACCTTCACCGGCACGAAGGTGGCATCGTGAAAGAGGACCAGCATATGCTTGGCTCTATTCTCGATCTGGAGGAGGTCACAATCGAGGATGTGATGGTACACCGCAAGAGCATGCAAATGCTTGATGTGACCGCACCAAAAGATGACATCATCGCCGCCGTCGTGCGCAGCCCCTACACGCGTCTGCCCTTGTTTGAGAACGAGCCGGAAAATATTGTCGGCGTACTCCACGCCAAGGATGTGCTGCGCGCACTACGTCGTGCTGGCGGCCAAATGCATCGGTTCAATGTGAAGCGCATTATGAACAAACCCTGGTTTGTGCCGGAAACTACAACCCTTAAAGAACAACTCAATGCCTTTCTGGAACGCAAATCTCACTTCGCTCTGGTTGTCGACGAATACGGCGACATTCAGGGAATCGTTACACTGGAAGACATTTTGGAAGAAATTGTCGGCGATATCGCGGACGAACATGACTTCGAGGTGCCCGGCGTTCGCTCCTACAATGACGGAACGGTTGTAGCTGAAGGCTCTGTATCTATCAGAGACTTGAACCGCATGTTTGACTGGAAGCTGCCAGATGATCAGGCGACCACTGTTGCCGGGCTTGTGATATATGAAACTGAGACAATCCCCATTGTTGGCAGTCGCTTTACCTTTCACGGATTCAAATTCGAGATAACCGCCCGCAGCAAGAACCAAATTACCGGCGTCAAAATCCGCAAGGCAAAATAGCGGAGCTCGGGCTTCTGAATAGTGAAAATGTCTGATTCGGCGATCTAATTATTCAATAATTTTTTGTACTATTGAAATATAGTACATATTGTTGTAAACGTTTCAGTATGGAAATCGAAATTGACATCAATAGTCCTTCCCCGGTTTATCAACAACTTGTTGATCAGATAATAACAGGCATATTGTCTGGCGCGCTGACCAGTGGTGACGCGTTACCAGCTATTAGACAGTTAGCTAAAGACTTGCGTCTCAACCCCAACACAGTTGCCAAGGCATACAAACAGCTAGAAACCCAGCGGGTGATACAAACGGCCCGCCGCGCTGGTACTTTCATTCGACAAGGAGCCAGGGGAAATTGCATTACGTCCATTCACCACGCAGCGCAGGAACAATTGGGCGAGCTAATTGAAGATTTCAAAGAGCGCGGCTTGGATAACAAAGATATTTCTAGCCTTCTCAGGTCTCACATCAAACAGCTAACTGCATAGAAAATGCCGCTGGCTTCATCGCAACCAGCGGCACAGTATCATATCCAGTCAATACTATGGGGGTTAAGCCAGCCCCTTCTCCATAGCGGCACTCAGGCGGCGCGCAAAAGCAGTTGCGTCGTCCAAGGGGTCACCTTCCAGAATTTTAGCCTGATCGAGCACAAGCCAAACCGGGTCAGCGAGCGTATCCAAAGCCCCCTTCTCTCCTGCTAGCTTTGCCAACTTTTTCACCAATGGATGCGACGGGTTAACCTCCAGCACCTTGGCGGTCATGCTGTCCAACTGATTATGCGCTTTAAGAATACGCTCCAGATGCATATCCATGCCGGTGTCGCTTGCAACCAGACAAGCAGACGTGTCGGTCAGACGGTCAGTAGAACGAACGTCAGAAACCTTATCGCCCAAAACTTCTTTCATCAAAGTGGTTAGGGTTGTCATATCACCTTCGCTAGCGACGTCAGCTTTCTTTTCTTTCGCTTTTTCGTCGGCGATATCTTTCAGGTCGCTATCACCGCGTGTGATCGACTTAAATGGTTTCCCTTCAAAGTCCGGGGCCATCTGAATCCAGAATTCGTCCACCGGGTCTGAAAGCAACAACACTTCAATACCGCGCGAACGGAACCCTTCCAATTGCGGGCTTTTCGCCACTGCAGCGGCATCTGTACCGGTGATGTAATAAATCGCTGACTGTTTGTCTTTCATCCGGTCAACATAATCAGCCAGTGTAGACCAACCATCTGACGTGGTTGTGCGGAAATGTGAAAGCTTTAACAGCGCATCCCGGCGTTCGGTATCTTCATATATGCCTTCTTTGATAACTGGCCCAAACTCAGACCAAAGCTCGATAAACTTGTCATTGTCTTTCTTGGCGAGTTTTTCAAATTCGCTGATCACTTTTTTGGTAATCGCTTTCGACATGCGCGCCAAAGTCGGGTTGTTTTGCAGCATTTCGCGGCTGATATTCAGCGGCAAATCCTGGCTGTCGACAACACCGCGCATAAACCGAAGCCAGCCGGGCAACAGGTCCGCGCTATCGTCTGAGATAAATACCCGTTTCACATAAAGTTTCACGCGGTTTTTGCGCGCAGGATCGAACAGGTCCATCGGCTGTTTGGTCGGCACGAACAACAATACAGTATATTCCTGCATACCCTCTGCTTTATAATGCAACGTAATTGCCGGATCATCAAAAGCATGCCCAACGCTACGGTAGAACTCGGTATATTGTTCCTCGGTAATATCTGACTTTGGCCGTGCCCAGATAGCTGAACCTTCGTTGACAACTTTTGGCTCTGCATCCGCCTCTTCACCGCCCTTGATCGCCAGGGTGATCGGTACGGCGATATGGTCACTATATTTGGAAACGATTGTTTGCAATCGGCTTTGCTCGGCGAACTCGTCAGCATCGTCTTTCATATGCAGGGTAATTTGCGTGCCGCTTCCCTCGTGATCGCTTGCGCTAATCTCATATGAACCTTCGCCCTTACTGGTCCACATCCAGCCCTCAGTCTCGCCTGCCTTGCGCGACCGTACCTCTACGGTATCAGCGACCATAAAGACCGAATAAAAACCAACACCAAACTGGCCGATGAGCTGCATGTCTGACTTGCTGTCACCGGTAAGTTGATCGACGAAATTAGCGGTTCCAGACCGGGCAATTGTGCCCAAATTCTCGATCAAGTCATCACGGTTCATCCCAATACCGTTATCCGCGATAACCATGGTTTTTGCACTGGGGTCAACAGTGATAGAAATGCCAAAATCACCATTGTCTTTCAGCAGGCTGGCATCAGTCAGCCCGGCATACCGTAGTTTATCACAGGCATCAGAAGCGTTTGAAATCAGTTCGCGTAGAAAAATTTCGCGCTCGGAATAAACCGAATGAACCATCATGTGCAAAAGTTTGGAAACTTCTGCCTCAAAACCCATCTTTTCTGTTTTCTTGGTCTCTTCAGACTTTTTGCTCATTTTTCGTCTCTCCAAATAGTCTCGGCAGGTTTCTAACCGTGCCTGAACTGCATAGCCAAAGGGCCAGCGCTCAAATTAATTGTCCTTGATTTAGGTAGCAAAACTCAATGGTCAAGAGGCAGGTGCGTTCGGTTCCGTCGATTCAACAAAATCTACTCGGTTTTGCTTTAATATATCGGCATCAAAGCTGGATAGCTTAAACAGCCAGCCGCGCACCCTTGCGTTTATATCTGCCGCCTCTGCAGCCCCATCAGCAGGGGCTTCAGGGAGCTGACCAGCAGCGCCTTCATTCAACAATGCAGGATCATGGGTAGCGGTCACCTGCATCCATGTTGCATCGTCAATCTCAAATAATATCAACGTCAATTTCAGGCCGTCATGCGTTACCACCTCAACTTCTCCCGCAGGATCAGCCAATGGGTTTGCGGTTTGCATAATGTCTTCAAACGACAATGACCTCAGCGTTCGGGCTGGTTCAGCACGCCGGAAAGCTGCGGCCATTTTTTCTTTGTCTTTGAGACCATCAACGCTGTAAGCGGTCTCGCCCAGCGCGCGCGCTAAAGTAACATCGTCCAGCGAAATGCTGCGAATTCGAGATTCGGCAATCGTTTCAAGCTTCGTATCAAGCCATTCCTGCGGGTTTAACGGCGCCGCTTCCAAACCACTGACAAGCCAAGCCCGCGTGTCGGTAGGCTGGAATATAAAGGTTAATGAGCGGCCATTATCAATCCGCGTTCCCATTTCAAAATCAATCAATATGCCGCCAGTGTCATCGGCCAATTGCACCCTTGTGGCATCATCTGCTAGGCCGAGCTTGGCAAACCTTTCAGCATTTGCGGTCTTGGGCTCGCGGCGCTTGGACACAGCAAACCCACGCAAGAAACTTCTAATTTTGTCACTATTGGCTTTGTAGCCAAACCGCTCTGCAACACTCCAGCTATCGCCGTTGCGCAGCAAAGCCACAACATCTCCGTTTTTGGTTAAGGTAACCTTGGCGGTTTCATTAATGCGATCAGCAAGGCCTGCGAATGTGGGCTCCCCTCGTCCGCCCTGATCACGGGATGGGTCTTCACCAAACAATATCCAGATGGCCACCAGAATTGCGGCCAAAGTCAAATACCCAAGAATATTTGTCATACGTTCAGACATGGCGTGATTGTACCTTACAAAAAGCGATGGGTGCGGCGGCGGCGCACCACAAGGCGAACCAAAACATATAAAATGATAAGCATTGGCACGAACGCAATATTGATAAAGGCCAGCCAATCACCCAAACTCTCGATATTCTTGCGCAAGTTTCGCTTTACATTGCGCAGTGCTTTTCGGGTTTCAAGTAGCTGCGACCTAAATCTCTCAATTTCGGCTTCCTGCTCAACCGACAATACGGAATTACCGTCCGGGTTTTGTCCCTCAAGGGCAGCGATACGCGCCTCTGTTTCACTCAAACGGTTTTGCAATTCTTCTTCTTCAACCAAATATTTGGCTTCAGCGGCTCTTCGCAATTCGTCGACTTTTTCAAAAGGGCGCTTGGAAATGCCGCGCCCTCTGAGGCCAAGCATAGCTTCCGAACCAGAGATATGATCAGCCAAATTCAAGACAAAACTTCCGTTGCCGGCAAGAGGCACAGCGACGCGCTGACCCAGCATATCCTGAACCTGTACCCAGAAGCGGTCATCGAACAAGTCGCTATCTGCAGTTAGAACAATATTGATGTCACCAGACGTAACCGGTCCGTTTGAACCTTCGGCGCCCGCGGCAACAACAGCCTCTGAAACTCGATCAGGAAATGCCGTATTCGCGGCACCTTGCACACGCGCGGAAAGCACATAGGTTTCTCCGGTTGGCTGCATATCACGCAGAAGTCCGTCCGGATCAGGCAGTCCAACTGCGCGGTCAGACGTATATAACATTGAGGCGGCGCTGGAAGTGACCAATGGGTCTAGGGTTGTTGTTGCTCCCTCAATGGCAGCGATGGCACCTGCACTGGCAAAATTCACGCTGCCAATTGCCCCGGTTACAACGTCTGTTGACGAAAGAAATCCGTCGTTAATGGCCAGCCAGAAAACATAGTCTTTGACCGAATCTGGCCCAAAGCCACCCATTTGAACGCGCTGTGCCAACGAAGAGTCACCCACAACCCTGTCGCTTGCCATGCTAACGCCCCACGATGCCAAAAGAGGGTCGAGCGAACTGCTATCGGCAACTGTCGCGCGCGGGTTTACGGCTTCAGAATGGGGGTCGAGGAAAATCAAAGCCCGGCCGCCTTTGAGCACAAATTGGTCGATGGCAAAAAGCTGATCGTCAGTTAACGCGGGCGGATGCACCAACATCAAAACATCGGTTTGCTCGGGAATGGCGGAAAAGTCCGGCGTCAAATCTTCAACATTGAAGAAGTCGAACAATTGCTCGTATAGAACGTACGGCTGAGATTGACCGGCGAGCATCGCTTGCGGACCGCCAGGGCCAAACTGCATGGGAAGTCCGGTCAGCAAGGTAAGCGTACGCTTGCTATCCGTATCCAGCGTGGCCAATAATTTTACTAAATCATATTCCAGGAACTTTTCCCGCTCATCAGCAAAAAACGGAATAATTGCTTCGCCGTCCACCGCATCCGCAACCGTCAAACCCATATATAGGGTAGAGCCATCGCTCAGGGGAATGCCGCGCAAGCCAGCAGCAACCGCTTCATCTTCTTCCTCGGAAAAGGCTTCTGGATCAATAATCGATAACTGAATATTAGCCGAATTTTCAGCCTGAAAAGCACGCAGTAAATCTTCAATACGTTTCCCGTAACTCAATAACTGCGGAAACGGTGCCGCCATTGTTTTCGAGAAATAGAAATTCAATGTTACCGGTTCTTCGTAGGATGCCAACAACTGCCGCGTGCCATCAGACAGTGTATAAAGCTGCTCCGTCGTCAAATCCAAGCGGGCGCTACGAAAGAAGCGATCTTCAATAACCGTGATCGACAAAAATACGATGGCAGCCAGCACCAGCTGAACGGTTGATCTTTTAGCAAGAAACGCTTTGACCTTTTCCATTATCCTGCCTCCCGCTTGCTCTCAATCACGATACGATTGACCCACAACCAAAAAACAATCACAGCAGCAAAATAAACAATGTCCCCTAGCGTTACGACGCCTTTTTGAAGGCTTTCAAAATGGCTCAGGAAGGACAGGTTCGCAATGGCTAAAACCAGCGCCTCTGGTGCCCAAGCACCGACCGTATCAAGGACCATCGGCAGGCCCGCAACCAAGAACAAGAAGCAAACAGTAACCGCCAGAATGAAAGCAACCACCTGATTTTTGGTAATCGCCGACATAGCCGCACCAATTGCCAAATAGGCCGCCGCCATAAGAAGGGATCCCAGATATCCGGTTACAATCACGCCGTTATCCGGTGAACCCAGCCAGTTGACCGTGATCCAGATAGGGAATGTCAACGCCAGTGCCAGCGCGGCAAAGGCAAGCGCCGCAAGATATTTACCAATGACGATCGCCCGCGTCGGTATCGGCAGGGTCAATAGCAATTCAAAGGTGCCAGAGCGGCGATCCTCAGACCATAGGCGCATGGCAATAGAGGGCATCAAAAACAAATAGAGCCATGGCTGATACGTAAAAAAGGACACAAGGTCAGCCTGCTCTCTGGTATAAAATGAGCCAAGATAAAAGGTAAAAAGCCCCTGCATAATCAGAAAAATCACCAGGAAGACATAAGCAACCGGGCTTGCAAAATAGCTTGAAAACTCGCGCCGGAAAATTGTGCTTACTGAGCCCATTTAAACATCCTTTTCCGTTAACTGGCGAAACACATCATCCAACCGGCCCGGATCAACGGTATATTGGCTAACCTGCCAGTTACTGACCGCAGCAATATCACCAATAGTGTCTGCGATGTCGCCGCCCCCGCGCGCAAGGATTGTCAATCGCATCAACTCGCCCTCGCGGGCTGCTTCAACACCGCCGACCATCTTGATACCCTTCAGCGCTGCGGCGGCTTTCTCGGCATTTTCAAGCGGCAATAGCATAGTCACTGCATTTTTATACTTTGATCGTGCCCGCAGTTCGCTTGGCTTCCCGTCCGCGACGATCATGCCCTTGTTGATGATCACCGCCCGGTGGCACAAAGCGTCCACCTCTTCAAGAATGTGTGTCGAGATAATAATCGCCCGGTCAACGGACATGGCTTCAATCAAACGCCTCACTTCATGCTTTTGATTGGGGTCAAGCCCGTCGGTTGGTTCATCGAGAATAAGGACATCAGGCGCGTGCAATATTGCGGCGGCAAGTCCCACTCGGCGTTTAAAGCCTTTTGACAAGGTTTCTATGCGTTGTTCCATTACCCTCTCAAGGTTCACTGCACTGGCCGCACTCTCAACGACATCAGCCGCTTCACGACCGGTGATGCCGTGGGTTTCGGCGATAAACATCAAGAAAGATCTCGGTGACATTTCACCGAACAAGGGCGCGCCCTCCGGCAGATAGCCAATGCGAGCCCGTGCTTTTTCATTTTCTGAGGTAACCAATTCACCGCAAATATATGCCGTGCCGCTGGTAGGCGCCAAGAAGCCGGTCAACATTTTCATGGTTGTTGTTTTGCCAGCGCCGTTTGGGCCGAGAAAACCCAACACTTCGCCCTTTTTTACCGTAAGCGAAATATCATCAACAGCTTTAAGGTCGCCAAAATGTTTGCTTAAATTGCGTGCTTCCAAAAGAATATCGGCCACAGAGGGTTCCTTTTTGAACTTTTCTTCAATTCGATTGGTTTCTGATGCTTGATATACCTGAAACGCGGCGGCTTGCAAGGGGTGAAGGCCCGATTTTATCTAAATTATTAGACAGCTCTTGGTGCCTTTTCCGCCAGACCGTCAAATAGATCAAACATTCGCATTCGCCAGTCTTTTATTATGGGGCTCTCAGAAATTGGATCGAAATCGCTGATAATATGCGGCCACATCAGGCTGCCCATCACGCAATAATCCACAAAGGCCGGCTGTGCGCCCGATAAATAAGGCGGCACCTGCAACATCGATTCCAGCGGTCCAAGATTTGCTTTAAATGCTGAACGCAATTCCTCGCGCCCCGCCCGCATATCCTCAATTTTCCGGCCACCCAGGCGTGGTTCACGGGTTTCCTTGAAATATTCTTTGTTTGCCGCATCCAGTGCGTCATAAATATCGGTAACGATCATCGGGAAAATTGGCATGACTATGTTGCGATCAATCCAGTTGTTAATCAGGGCCGCCTGATGAGCCGCTAGCGGCGTTTCAAATAAATTATTGCCGGAAAAGTTTTTATCCAGATAACGCGCAATTTCCAGGCTTTCTGAAACCCATCTGCCGTCGTGCTGAATGACAGGAACGGTTTTCACGCCCGACCCATCGAGCGCAGTCTTGTCGATAAAAGTGATAGTCTTCGACTGATAAGGAATATCTTTATGGGCCAGCATAAATTTGATGCGCCAGGCAAACGGACTGAAGCAAATGTCCTCTTTTGTGCCGCATAGCTCAAAGAATGATATCAAAGCGCCCCCTTCCCGCGTGCACCGCAGTTATCGCTGTATATACTCTTGTGGATTTATACTCTTAAGGCAACTTAACCGCTGATGTGCAGCGGGTCCATCCCGGAATCACATAAGTCTTTGATGTTCTATTCTTTGAAGAAAAACTGGGATGTTTTACTCTTCAAAAGGAAAACTGGCCCGACCGGGGGACAAAGAGGTCAAGTGGTCAGGGGGACCAAGGACCGCATCCAGTCGGGCCAGTAGAGGCCAACAAAAGAAATATGGGCCGCGAATGCGGCCCACAAATGACTGAATTATGGCCAAAACAGGCCGTCAGGAATTTCTCGAGACTTAACGAAGAACGACATCTCCAGAACCCATTGAACGGGATTTCACCTTTTCAGGTTTACCCCAAACTGTAACATCGCCTGAGCCCATGATGCCAACGTCAACGCTCTCATTTAGCGTCGCATCAACATCACCCGAACCCATTATGCTAATATCGCCGCTTTTGCAGGACATTTTGCGTCCGCTAACATCGCCTGAGCCTTTCACTTCAACTTCAAGGGTGTTACATTCGCCGGAAGCTTCAACGTCACCTGAGCCTTTAATATCTATGGACAGACGGTCCGCCTTGGCGTCAATCAAGTCAATGTCACCTGATCCGTTTACATTTGCCTTAAAGTCACCACCAGTAAGGCCGCGCACTTCATAATCACCGGACCCGTCAACACGGACAGCCTCAAGGTTTTGCACCGTAATATCAACCCGTAGCACATCAATGTTGCGGTATCCCCGCCAATTGTTGTTGCGCTCCAATTCAATATGAAGTGTGTCGCCTCGCACCTCGGTTTCGACTTTATCAATAATATCGCTATCAGCGGTTACTTTCACCGACTGCTCTTCACCTACAGTGACGTAAACTTCAAATGAGCCTTTGTTGCGAATACTGGTGAAAGTATCCAGTGCACGCATTTCCTCAGATGTTTCATCTGCAGAAACGCCAACAATACCCATTCCAGTCATGATTGCCGCACATGATACGGCTGCGATCAGAGTTTTCATCTGTTTTCCCCTCGTAAGGTTAATTTTGTAATTTGATAGCCCGAAAACGGGTTATTTAATTGAAATGCTCGACAGGCCGCCAGAATGTTTGCGTACATTCTTAGGGTCGCCGTAAATTGAAATAGACGCAACGCCCGCTACGTTTGCGTCAATGCTTTCGCTGGCGTAAACTGTGGCCGATCCTGCGCCTTTTACATCAACTTCCACGTTTTCGCATTTCAGGTCATCAGCATCGATATCGCCTGCACCTTTGACATCCAAAGTCAGCGTGCCGCAGGTGCCTTCAATATCAACCTCTGCCGCGCCGCGAATATCAATCGACAAATCGTCGCTTTTGATGTCATGCAATTCACCGTCAACAGCGCCCAAAACTTCAAGTTCTTTCAGCTCGGGCATTGTGATGGTTACTTCAACATTTGTGTTGTTCCAAAAGCTGCGACGACCCGTGTCGTCCATATCAATGATGAGGGTGTCACCGTCAATTTCGGTGATCACATCATCAATACGGTTTGCGCGCGTTTCAATCGTTACGGAAAATTCCTTCCCCGCAGTCAGCTCAAGGTCAATCGCGCCTTTTACCTGAATTTTTGAAAAGCCCGAAACATCACGGTTTTCACTTGTCCGGCCCTTGCGGTCTTCGTCGTGAATCATTGTTGCTGAGCCAGCCACTGAATAGACAACGCTGGATGCGATGCCTGCGGCTAAGAAGGCAGCAAGCGTTTTGCGTCCAAGCGACGGGCGACGATAATAGGATTGGTTTCCCATTGGTAAGATCCTCTCTGTTAACTGTCGTTTATTTTATTATTGTTTTTTTAGGTTTTCGTTTTTTTATGAACCCAATATAAATATTCCATCACAAGACTTCAAGGTCAAGCACGAAGCCGATTTGACCCGATTTGGCCTAATTAGAGCACCTCTCACCGTATTTTTTGGCTAAAGATCAACTATTTTGGGGCATTGACCGTCGTAGACCATTTGATTTTGTTACCGAGTCGTATGGCTTGTTCACCACAGGAACGATTGCTTTTCCCTGCAATTTAGCCCACTATATTATTCTGACAAAGGGGAACTATGGACGATATTTTAACTCATTTCGGGGGCGGTTCAGCCAACGCGGGCAGAGATGCCGCACACTCTTCAGCTAACGCGGCGGTATATTTTATTCGCCCGGAACTCATGAGTATCCTGAACGTGTATGGCCGATTGGTTTCCGCCGGCGAGTGGCGAGATTATGCCATTGATCATTTGAAAGACCGGGCTGTATTTTCGATCTTCCGCCGAACAAGCGAAATGCCGCACTATCGCATTATCAAGGAACCCGCCTTGGCAAATCAGCAGGGTGTCTGGAAAATACTGGGCGCAAATGGCCAGACGCTAAAGCGAGGTAAAGAATTGAAAAATCTGTTGCGGTATTTTGATCGCCTTCTGCTCAAAGCCGTCACCTGACAAACTGAATAGTTATCGCAGTTGGTTTGACAAATGGTTTTCGGGAATTGCGCCGACGATCTCTTTTATCAATCGGTCCAATGCCTGCCAATTGATTGGTTTTGCGACACACGCATCGATACCCACGGCCAGATATTCCTCGACATGGGCAGCAGCAGCGTCTGCAGTCAAAGCAATTATTGGAATGCCTGCCCACGTTTGTTTGGAAGACCTAATTTCCGTTGATGCCTTCACACCGTCGAGAACCGGCATATGAATATCCATAAGAATGATATCAAAAGTCTGGGCAGATAGGGCGTCAATTGCCTGCTGACCATCTGAAACAACAGCCAGCTGATAGCCAAAACGTTCAATAAGAAATTTTTTCAACATCATCTGATTAACGGGATTATCCTCTGCGGCAAGAACCCTAATATCCTTTGCCGCCAGACCATGACTTTCACCTTCACCGTCCCCATTTGCTTCATCTAGTGTAGTCGCACGATCAAACGCTGCCTCGAAGTAAAAGGTACTGCCAAACCCCTTCTTGCTGGCACACCAAACTTTGCCGTCCATCAACCCGGCCAATTTCTTACAAATAGACAAGCCGAGGCCCGTACCCTGAGAAGACCGCCCGCGGGTGCCTTCGGCTTGATAAAACGGCTGGAATAATTTCCTGCGCTCTGTGGGCGTTAGCCCTGTGCCATCGTCGCGAACAGAAAAACTTATAAAAACTTTCCCCGTGCCCGTCTGACCATAAGTTTCATCCACGTCTGCAATCAGCGCAATTTCGCCCTGCTCAGTAAATTTTGTCGCATTTGACAAAAAATTATTCAAAATCTGGGTTACACGAACAGGGTCCATCATCAACTGAAGGTCCAGATTGCTATTTGAAGTAAAAGAAAATTCTAAGCCTTTAGCCTCAATAGCTTTTTTATGGGTTTGGGATAACTCATCAATTAAGTCAGACAATTTTACCGGCCTGGGATGCAGATCAAATCGACCCGCTTCCATCTTGGAAACATCAAGGACATCTGACAAAACGGCTAGCAATTGGTCGCTGCTGTTCAAGGCAATTTTTGAAAGCCGTTTGCGTTCTTCACTGCTTTCTTCATCGCCCAATAATTCCAAGACGCTGGTGATGCCGTTTAGCGGCGTGCGTACTTCATGGCTGATAAGCGCGAGAAAGTCTGACTTGGCTTGGTTAGCTTTGTCGGCCTCTTCCTTGGCAATCACCAACTGTTCTTCGCGAGCTTTCTGCACTCCAATATCCTGGTGGGTCCCAACGATTCTAAGAGGAGAGCCATCAGGCCGCCAACTGACAATTTTACCGCGACTCAAAACCCAGATCAAACTACCGTCCTTGCAAACCATCTGAAATTCGTCTTCGAGAAATCCCTCCCCAACAGAAATATAGTCTTCGACAGCTGCTTGATAATCGACAAAATCATCGGGTTTACAAAGCACCGACCATGTCTCATAGGAATGCGGTAATTCAAACTGCTCGTAGCCCAGCATTTTCATATATTGCCGGCTAAAATAAACCTCGCCGGTAACCACGTTCCAATCCCAGAGCCCATAGTCAGCGCCGTCAACAGCAAAACGCAGCTGATCCCTTTCCCGCGCCAGTTGTTTCATTTCCTGACGAGATTGTTCCACCCGGCGAACGATTATAAGGCAACCAATTCCCTCATCAGTTGATGGTACAGCGTTCCAGCGAAGTATCTGCTCCTTGCCGTCCGGCGATTCAATTGGCGCTAATTGCTCCCGTAGCGGCGTGCCCGCCCGGACCGAGGCAAATTCAGCTTTGGAAAGAAACGCCTGCACAGAATGAAAATGGCTTTTTCCGACAAAATCTGTGTCGTTCCCGTCGCCGAACAACGTCGCCCAATGTTCATTCAAGGCGATATAGCGGCCTTTATGGTCCAATGCCGCTGCAGCCACATTGAGCGTCTCGAACACCAGGTCTGCCAGCGAGCCACCGAAATCCAGGCCAGTCCACTGATCGTCAATATGCTTTTTTTGAGTCAAGACTTTTCTGTCTCCGCCAACCTGTCATTTTGCCTATAGCCTATGCACTCATAAGGCGTATTAAACTCAACCCTAGCGTAGAGACCAATTGGTTAGCAATCTGTTTACGCTTGGCAGTTTTGCCCAGTCTCATCCAACCGTCATATTCCGCGCTGGGTTACACTGTAAGATAAAATGAAGTCGTAGTTCGGCGAAGGGAATAGTAGAGACATAAACGTGCGACGCCATATGTCAGTATCTATATTGGCTATATCGGCCATCACTATAGTCTTTGTTCAATTGGAAAATGGTGCTGCCGGGGAGAAACGTACTAACACTACATACTCTTTTTTAACCCATTGATAAGTATATATTAATATATAAGTATGGTGCTGCTGTAAATTGCCAATGTGTACGAAATGTGTACGAGTTTGCAGCTTTTATACGAAGGACTTAATCGTTGAATGTGATGAAATTTAAAAGTGACACGTGTGTCACTCTACATTCCAAATGTTTATTGGGATTGGACGACCATAAATAAAAGACTACCGCATCTAAGCCAATGTCGAACCGGGGCATCAATAACTTGTGATTACTTTGGGAATTAATCTGATGCAACAGTTATCTAAAATTCTAAATAGCAAGCATCTATCAAGAGTTTGGTTTTCCTTTGAACCACTCTTCTAATTTTCGAAATAGTGTGTTTGTTGTATAACCAAATACTCCAATGCTCAGAAGGCTACTATAAAACACCGGCGTATTGAATTCAATTTCGGCATCTCGTGCAAGAGCACCGATAGCGAAACCCGACCTAGGTGTAAACACCATCTCTGAAACCACCGCAATAATAATCGCTAGTGACAAACATAGCCTAGCGCCCAAAATAATGCTCGGCGCCATTTCTAAAGATGTCAACGCCACACGTCTCAACGAGGAAACATCATATACAGATAATAGATCAACACGAGTCCTGTTTAAATTAGATAGACCTTGAGCAACGGTTAATGTCATTACCGGAATGCAGCCAAAAGCAATTGTCCATGTGTATGCACTATGTCCATAATTATTTGCTACTAGGAGCAGTGGAAAAATCAAAATCGGCGGGATAGAACGACTGAACTCAATAATAGGTTCAGCAATATTATACAACTTACGAGAAAATCCGACGAAGAAACCCAAGGACAGCCCAAAAAAGATAGAATAGCCCCAACCTTGTAGAGCTCGTTGAATAGTATGAATAGCGTGAATATGTATTCTTTGGGATTTTGGAGCATCCGCGTCAAAGCCATCTAAAATAGCATTAAAAACCTCTTCAGGCGATGCAATTAGAGTTGGTCCAATGAGACCAAGTTTTGCAATTAAGAACCACCCTAAAAGCATCGCCAAAAAAGTAACGGCTATCTGGTATTTACTGACTATCTTAATAATGAGCAGCATTATGAAATAACGTTTTCTTCGTCAGACAAAAACTGCTCTGCGACTGACAAGATAGAAATGCTTTCATCTAAATTAAAGAAATTTGTCTTTTTGTTTGGTATTATTCTAATGGTTTCCATACCCGCTTTGACTTCACTGGAATAAGGTCGTCCTGGAATTACGAGTACTTTGTCGCAGAGAGATGCTATATCTTCCAGATCATGAAGTATTATGATTGCCGCAAGACCGCGCTCCTTAATGATCTCACGAAATCTACGCCGCACAGTTTTTTTTATGTTCAAGTCTAGCGCAGAAAAAGGCTCATCCGCTAAAAGTACTTGGGAATCGTTACAAAGAGCTCTTATCAGAGCTGCCTGTTGCAACATACCGCCGCTGCATTTAGACGGCCTCAATTTTAGGTCTAAATTGATCTTCAATGAGTCTCTAACAGCATAAATGCAACTTTTTTGTTTGTGTAAGTCTTTAACATTTCTCGATACAGCAAAATGTATGTTATTAATGAGTGAGGTCCAATGAAAAAAAGACTCACTATAATCTTGAGGTACCCACGAAAAAGAACTGTTATTTGCACTAAAAATGCTGCCACCACTTTTATTAGTTAATCCGGCAACAGCCTTTAACAAAGACGTTTTTCCAGTTCCGTTTCCACCTAATATCCCTAATATTTCGCCGGAAAAAACGTCAAAAGACACATCATTAAATACCTCATTTATCACACCCTCGTTTTCAAAGTTCAGAGATAAATTGCTAACTCTAATTAAAGGGCTATCGGCACCACTCTGAGAAATTTCCCAATTACTCATTCACAATCAGCCCTTTAACGGATAGTTCTTTCGGGATAATCCCTGCCTCGAGGTAAAACTCAATAGTCTTTTCGAAATCTTCTTCTCTTGTATTCTGAGAAAGCGAATATCGTGAATTTGGATATTTTACGGCATGTTTTGCAAATGTATCTGAAAGATACGGCACCATTGCTAACTTAGACTCTTCAGGAAATTCGTCGATATAACTTACAGCCTCATCAAGCGCTGCCTTAATCCTTGAGAAAACTTCTGGATTACTGTCTGCCCACTCCTTAGACACATTAAAACTTCCAAAAAGAAATGGATCATTGATATACAATGGAACTTCTACAACAGTGGGGTCAAGAATTTCTCCAACCCCTAATTCTATGGCTGTCGTTGCCGCAGGATCGTTGGTGAATAAAATATCTATTGCACCCGTTTGCAAGGATCTTGGTTGCTGTGATGGAGCAATTTGTTGAATTCTCACATCTTGTTCTGGATCAATCTGATTTGCTCGTAGAATAGCTTCTAACCAGCCCTTATAGGCTATAGTGGGAAGTATTCCGATTGTCTTTCCTTTTAAATCCCGAATTGAGCTAAGCGTTGAGCCAGCAGGCTTTATAAAATAACTAATTCTATGTTTACTGTCTTCAATCATGGAGGTTAAAAAGTACAGCTCTTTACCGCTACGAAGCATCCCGTTAAACGTTATCGGTAGCGCTGTGTATCCGGCAGCATTAACGCGCCCTTCAATAAGGGCTTGCATTAAAGGTTGCGCTGTATCGTACATTTCTAGTTGTACATCTAGTCCATTCTTTTCAAACAATCCCTTTTCCATGGCCACAAATACAGGCAAGCTAATTCTCAGTCGACTAAACCCAACCCGTAAAGTCTGGTCTAATGTAATTCGATCATCTTTTTCACTCGTATCCAACACATCTTCTTGTGTGAAAAAAATACTAAGTAAAACTAAAGTGGAAGCGAAGAAGCCTATTATAAGTGCCATTTTTTTCATATTTGATATTCTCATATTGTTTCTGATGACAGTTCACTAAGGGTTTGGGGAGAGTATTTTTCCTCTTCTGCAGTAGCCAAGTTTTTCCATCTACGGTCATAAGTATCTGAAAGCTTCTTGTACAATTCATTGCCCGGCGTATCAATTTTGCTTACAACTTTTATTGCATGAGATGTTACTTCAAATCTGGAAGCGAAGGGCTCACCAAATAGATACAACAGCACAATATTATTTTTTGTATATGTTTCGATCAAGAAGAAGCTCATTCCTCGCAAATCTTCTCCTAGTTTTCCCAAGTTGCCAATTTCCGTATGAAGATCAAATTCATGATCAAAATGCTCTACTCTAATTTTATTAATTGTACCGAGAAATCTCGATTTTGTTTCTTTGGTTGAAGCAAATCGCTTCGTCTTAACTAATTTTTCGTTCAGCCACTTATCCAAAAGTTTACTTAAATTTGCTAAAGTCTTATTACCTGCTATTATCTTGTACTCCTCGCAGCTTGATTGAAGAATGTTATAAATCAAATCGCGATACTTTGAATTTTTGTCGTTTACAAGCAATGTCAAAGGTGGATTGTAAGCTCTGATCGCTTTAGCTCCCATAAACACTGAGCTAAAATCTTCTAATAAGTGTGGATCAACAATTTTTGCGGTTAATCCATTTATGCCAATTAATTCTTTTACATGCCCATCAAGAGCATCCAAAGTTTCCCAAGCCGCCTCAGTCTCGACTTGATACTTAAAGTAAAATAGAGAAATTGGAATAACTACCATACTCATAATGCCGACGAACATTCGAATATCCTGCAATGTTTCGCTGCCTGCCATAATCGTTCGTAAATCTGGCTGCAAAAATGTAACCATGGTGAACAATGCGATAACTACGCCTAAAACCTTGAATATCTGAGTCGCAATGTAATGCGTTGATTTTTCAATTTTTTCTTCTCGTCTATTCTTCGCCATTTGACATTTAACCTTCCTCAGTCACAAATCCAAAACGTTGCGACTGATTACCTACGCATTTATTGTCCTCATGCCACATATTGACAAGTCCGCAAAAGATAGCAAATTATTTTTATGCTATATCTATTAGTTAATACTACTGAGAACACAGGTTATGTAGTTTATTAGGTTCTTGTGACCGCCTAATTGCAATTGCTAGGCTTGCGGCACTTCGAATAGATGGCAATTTCATTGAATACCGCCCTAGTACCGCCAGTATCACTCCAATATCGGAGAAATGGTGCTGCCGGGGAGATGTAACACTACGAATTGTATCTAATTATTTTTGCCATAATACACTGTAATATATACAGATTATAAAAACAATGGTGTCGCATAAACTTCGAATTTGTAACACCTATTTGTAACAGTTTGTAACACCTCGTCTCCCTATCGCCACCATATGTCTGAAGCCAAACACAAAAAAGCATTGTGTCATTAGCCCTTTACACCTCGCATTGACAAAGAATTAACGGCAATAAGACTTCCACAAAGGACATCTTATGTTTGCTGATAAAAGAGCAAAGATGCGAAAATATATGGATGAATTAAAAAAACTGATTAAAGGACCATTAGCTAGTACAGAAAGGTCGCTTGTGAAAAAACTAGCATCGTTGGCTAACCTAATGAGTACAATATATTATCTCTTAAGTTCGCTTTTGCCGAAATGGTGATCCGGCCCAAAAAAAATACCAGCTTTTTCGGCTCGTAATCTTACGTAGCCGCGCACAATATTCTCTGAAAATGTAAACCAGCTCCGCCGTGGTGACTGAATAATTTTACCATGCCCGTCTCTTTTTAAGCTATTCATCCTTTGTGAGAAAGTATTTCTTTCTAATGGATTTTTATCGAGTTTGCGCATGATTGGAATGTATGAATCGTTGTATATTTCTTCTGTAGGCCGAACAAAATTTTTGCCATCAGCAATTGCCCACAAGACTTCTTCAAATTGGTCGCTATTTTTATATTTTCTAATCGCTACATTGTAGGCTGTTTTCAGAGACGTATATGAAGTTTCAATGGCGCGTGTAACAGCAGTATGAAAAAGCTCTACAGTTGATGACAGAGTTTCAGTCTTTTCCTCATGCATAGCCCAAATTAATTCCTCACCAATCAAATGTACATAATAAGGAAAACCATCACTAATATGGCCTATGCGCATAATAGTTTCTTGATCAATTTCGATCTCGAATGCTTTTGCTGCCTCCTCAAGAATTGCCCACCTAGCTTCATGCTTTAATGGTTCCAGCTCAATGGGCGTTAGATATCTATCCGTCGAAAGGTGAACACCAATTAGTTCCTCCAAACTTGCGCCAATACCGCAAAAAATAAACCTAATTCCTATTTCTTGATCCGATACTTGTTTGATCAAATCTGCGAAAAGCTTCATATCATCAGGATTGTCGAGTTGATCAAACTCATCAATAATGACGACAGGTTCATAGGAATAGCGTTCAGCTACCGCGTCGATTAAGTTTACAGCATCGTTAATTGTAACGACAGGTGGAATAACACCTTTTTCCAAAGACTTTGTTTTGCCGACCTCAACTGGCCCTAGTGAGAGCTTTCTAGAAGTGGTTTCGGAATATCTGTCGATGGTGACTCCATCGGGATACAACTTTTTCGCTATGTCTTGAACAAAATCTGAAAATGCACCGGCCTGATTACAAGCGATTAGTGCTAGAGGCTGGTCTGTTGGCTGAGCAATAAACGCAGCTGTTTTCGCTAGCGAGGTTTTGCCCACTCCGCGATCTCCATATATGAATACATGCCTTCCAGGAGATCTTAATGCCCGTCTAATTGAATCCAGTTGTGGTTGGCGCCCATGTAAGCGTTCTTGGTGGGATATCGTTTGGGAAGGCGTGAGATATAAAGCCAATAAATCAGAAATCTTTTCTTCACTAAAGCCATTGAACATGTGAATTTACCTCTGATGCGTATCCCAATTGAATGTAATAATTAGCATATTACTCATCGAGGCATAATGCTAGGGTGATAATAGGCGTTTATGTCCTACAGTCTTAGACTACAGAAACGAGACAGTATTATTTATGGATTATGTAATTTGAAAGTTAAATTAGATGTCAAATAACTCATACCTGAATGCCGTTGTGATTGGTGGAATAATAGGGACTAGGATAGCTAGCTCGATTAATGCAAATCGTGAACAAAAAGAGCGTCACAAGGCTAATAGTAATCTAATTCAAAACTTAAAAGAGACTGTTGGTCCCGGCATCGCACTGTATGTCCAAACGAACTATGACGCAGCAGGCGCGCCCGTTGACTACGATATGTGGAGCGCCATAGAGAATGCGATTGAGACGTACGTTTATCAATATACCTACTATAAACATGGTGAATCAGCTGCAGACTTTATCGTTGGTCAGCGAAAGAAATTGATGAAATACAGTGTGCCTTTTTACTTAGAGGCTGAATTGAAGAAGTGCCTCGCTAAACAAGAAGCGTCGAAAAATATCGAATATGATAGCCGACAGTTGCAGGGAATTGAAACCTTTGAAGAATTTGCGGCTCTATCACCAGAGGAAATCACCCTCTTTGTTTCTGGCAGGTTTTTCTACATAGATAACTTCATATCTAAGAATGACACAGGTGGATACGTTGTTGACGGAAAAAACTTTGATTCTCTTAGTGCAGCGAAATCTCATATCAGTGGCGCTTCATCAATGGTTGTACTTTAATTGATATACGAGCTTTTTTGAGGACAAATACCTCTCAATTTTATTTATGGAAGCTAACGGCAATTTTTAACAAGCGGACAAATAGGGCCTAGAGCAGCTATATATCTATCTGCGCTAATGTGGTTTCCTATTGACGGACAAGACCTTTTTGTCATGGATCAATAATCTGTTGCTTACGTCAATTCTCCGAAACTGAACAATAGATTAAGAGGCAGGCTATGAATGAAAAATCGATCAAAGAGTTTTTGATAAATGGGATTCGATGTGGCGATGAAAGTTACACCGTATCTTACAAGTCGTTAGCCGCCCATTTTGGTTTCTCATGGGACAGAGCTACCAAGGCTGCCCTAGAAGTGATGTTGGGTAGTCTTTCAACAATGGAGTTTAATGAGGGACGACCATTAATAAGTAGTGTTGTAGTAAGTGAAAGGTATGGTGTGGCTGGCAAGGGGTTTAACCGCCTTGCCGTCGAATTGGGGAAGCAATCTAACCGAGGCAAGGATGAGGATATATCTTTCAGTCTGACAGAATCTCAAAAGACACGTGATTATTGGAAGGGACACTCTTAAACTGCCAGTCTGTCTTTAGTTATTAGAAAGCTTTTGTTGAGAGCCACTATGAAAGTATTTTTTAAGCATGCATGTAAGTGAGACATTTTACTATTGTAAAAAGACCATCAGTCGGCATTTCTAACGCATTGTTTTTAAGTCGTAAAACCTCTAATAGCCCAATCCCGCTTCAATTGTCTCCCTATAAGGAACGAAGTAAAGGGCGGCAAATGAAACCTCTTTTTCAGGCAGGAGAGGTACAAGTTTCAAACCACTGGTTATGGGTAACTCAATCGCCTTTGGTGTCAGGTCGCCGTAGTCAAAATCGAAATAGTATTTTGAGGACTTCTTGCTGGTGGGCTTTACAACGACAACGAGGTCGGCAGCGAAGCTGTTTTCCTTAAAGATTCTAACACTCGCATCGGTAAGCATCACAGACAGATATGCCCGCAGCGATACACCACCGTAAATGCTGGCAAGCGCCTCTTCGTCAAAGCCCGCAGCAACTAGCTTGTCAGCATTTTGTTTGATGGCATTTTGCACGTATACAGGCGTGCGTTTTTCAATGTCAGCTTCCTTATCAGCCCGCTTTTGCTGAGCCGCAAATTTCTGTGCCTGTTTGGCTTCTTCCTTTTTGCGGTTTTCCTCCGCACCCTGTTCGAGCCACCGTTTTCTTTCGGCTCTCATTTCATTAGCAATGCGATTACGGCAATCTCTATCACCGCTGCATGATTGGTAGGCGGCTTGCTCATCCCCATCACGCACGGCCTGGCGTGCTAACCGTACTTGTAAGGGCGTTAAACCGGGTACAGCGCTTTGACCTGCGGCTTTGCTTGGCATAGGGGGCGAAACACCCTCTGCTGCAAGAACGTACCTTCTTTCATCGGTCCGCTTTAGCGCCGCTTGTAAAGATAGAAGCTTCTTGTTTTTGGTGTTGGCAAACAGCGCGCTTGTAGCTGCTGCGCCGCTTAATGCCCCCTCAACCGTTTGGCCCTCCTTCGAGGTGATAGCACCGCCAACCGCGCCCAGTAACGAATCAAACGCATTTCTTTCCTGTATCTTCTTATTGCGCTTTTCTGCACAGTGAAGCAGTTGTTCGCTTAGTGCGTCTAATTGCGCTGTTGTCCAATTGGTGCTTGCTACCCCAATCGATTTTTCCATAAGGCGTGTTTGGTCAGCCTCTGACTTTTTGCTGAACTTCTCATAAGGCTTGCATTTGAAGTCGGCACCAAATGACGGTGCGGTCAGTCCAACGATTGCTACAGATGCGAGTAGGATTGATTTAATCATAATACTGCTCCAATCCCTATTTGCTTGGCCGAGTGAAAAGCACAAACAGGCCTAAGATCACATCGCCGATAAACCAGAGCGTTAAAATGATGCCCATGCCCAAAGCCGAGCCAATGGCAGCTCCCGCCTTTTCCGCAGAATCAGACGCTGTTTGCATACCTTCATTGGCGATCTGCGTTCCGCTGATCACCCACACCAGCATGAGGAGGTTGAACAGGATAAAAGACCACTTAAACAGTTTGCCCATAAAGGAGCGTTTTGGTGTCCGTAATTTCGCACCGCAATGCGGACAGTCAAATGCTGTTTCCGCCACCTGTTGATCACACGTTGTGCATCCAACCATTGCCATTAAATATCCCCTTTGTTGTCTGGTCCATAAAACACGAATACAACTTAAAGGGTTGTATTAGGAAATTACAATTTCATAATCAGTGTGAATAATATACTGATATATATGAATTAAATGTATTTATAAATGCTATGGCCATCAGCACTGGTTAGTTTTATACTCGTTTATGGTGTTTTTATAACGAGTAGGACAAGACATGGCGCTCGGCCGACAAGCGAAGATAATTTCAACACAGCAGCAAGCCGCTGTACTCAATTTTCTAAAATCAACAAGAAGCCCGCTTCGTAACAAAGTGATCTTTCTGCTGAGCCTGAAAGCAGGGCTACGGGCAAAGGAAATTGCCAATATTACATGGGCGATGGTGACAACCAGTGACGGTCAGGTAAGCGATAAGATAGCGCTAGTAGATAAAGCGTCCAAAGGGCGGAGCGGTGGTCACGTATGGTTAAACAAAGACCTACGGGCTGCGCTCATCGAATTGCACCAGCAAAGCCCCAATGTGGAAGCGAACCAGTTTGTCATAACGACAGAGCGGCAGCGCGGCACCAGCTCTCAGTGCATAGTAAACATGTTCTCATACTGGTACGGTCAGTTAGGGTTTACCGGCTGTTCAAGCCATAGCGGTAGACGAACATTTATCACCAACGCCGCTAAACGCATTTCGTCGGTTGGCGGTAGTATGCGGGACGTACAGATGTTGGCGCGTCACTCGTCCTTAAACATGACGATGCTCTACATTGAGGCGGACGTAGAGGCGATGCGAAAGGTGGTGCAGCTTGTGTAACTACGTGTTAACTAACGGCACTCCAGTAGACATGCCTTCCGCCTATCTGCTGATCGCCTTATTTATTTTAGCCAACTGGCAATTGCATACATAGGTGTCCCGCTTAGGTTACAATAAAGGATCGTTTGATGCCGGATAGCGAGAAAGAATGGATACGGGATTCTGAACCGTTAATGAGACACATTCGCTCTGGAAGTGGACAATTTATATCTGATTTTGGAATGTTGGCAGTTAGGTTGGTCAAAAACTATCATGAACTGTCAGTTAAGGAAGGATGGGGCCCACTTTCTGGTCAACGGGTAAAACAAATAGAAAATTGGTTGAAGCCAGATATTGTAGTTTCAGAGGTTAAGTAGGTTCAGTTAGATTTCACAACTAAGGATCATAAAAAATGGTGAATATGTATACAAGCTACGTCAGGAATTTAGAAGACCTGAGGGACTATAGAGAAGAACTGGATGAGCTTGGTGTCCATTATACTGTCGAAAATTCAGAATTAGGTGGTTTTAATATAATCTTTGATAACGACATTTACACAAAAAAAATGGCAGAAAAAGAAGGGTAATGCGCTTGTGCGCTTATTCAGATTTAGCCATTCAAAAAAGGCCAGAATATGAGTGATAGAGAAATTATTAAATGTAACGAAGTCGATTATGGCAGCGGCTGGGTAGATTTGTCTCCAAACCAAACTCCCGGCTATTTGAATTTAGTCGTATGGAAGGCAGACCAAATTGCCGACATATCTAACAAATCATTGCAAGAGGCGGTCAGTGAAGGAGTTACTAAAGGGCATGTCGAGATTGAACTTTCAACATCCAACATAAAGGAAATAATTGCTGTTCTTCAATCAATGTTATCAGATATTGAGTAGTGAATTAAAGGACCATTTAGTATGGCTGAAAATGAGCGAGAATTACTGAAACAAATATCCAAGCTTAAATTAAAAATTGAATTGAGAGAGCAAGAAATAACATCGCTTTTTGGCGATGTAATCGAGTACCCAATTGCATTAAGCGGTGCAACTGAGTTCTTTAATCATCTGATCGAAAAGCAAGTGCGTACTGTACGGGGTCAAAAAAACCCCCTTACTGGAAAGCCTGTGCCTGAGATTCTAGATCGAGCTGAAAGCCTATTATCTTTCTATAAAGACGTCATTCAAATACTAAGTTTGCAGTATGAAGCGCGAAGAAATTACGATCAAACGTTTCGTGTCTGGGTGCCCTCAGTGGATGGAAGGCCGTTGCTGCATAATGCCAGCTGGAGTCGATCAGAAATGCCCTTCTCTTAATTTGATTAAAGGACCGGTTTAGGAGCAATGACAGCTGAATGGCAATATGGGTTTGACGTATCAGTAGAGATTGAGCGAGACCAATTGGAAGCGCTTAAAGCTCTTTGTGTGAGACTTAACATGGAATTTGCCGATGAAGAGGAATATCTGGGTTTTACAACTATCAATGTTAGTACGGATAACAGGGAGCTAGCGGCGCAGTTCAAGCTTGAGGTTTTACTTATGGCGATGCCTGCTCCTTTGCATCAACCAGAATTCAATTAAGGATCTTTATCATGGATGATTATTATGAAATAGCCAAGGCCGCATCTTTGGCTAAAAAAAAAGCAACAACGGAAGCTCAGCAGAAAGTGGTGCACCTGGTCTAAAAATGGCATTCAATTCCGAGTTTTCTATTTTTGGTATATAGCCCACCACCCGGTTTATTCGCTTTCGACAATTCAAAAAAAATCACAGCAGCAGTCACCCCCATTTGTTTGCAGCAAGCCCATACCACTCACAATTAATCTGAATTTATTTTGATGCAGAGCCGATTCCGGCAACTCGTTTGTATAAATACTATTATACAAAACTTCACAGCGGCTTTGGGCGGCCCAAT
>Ga0316204_10001407_pt1 | contig 65689 bp, 43 predicted proteins | sample 6monrhotite_MG_2_FD_205661 | JGI IMG/M metagenome (GOLD analysis project Ga0316204, IMG submission 205661) | Microbial mat bacterial communities from mineral coupon in-situ incubated in ocean water Damariscotta River, Maine, United States -... | ecosystem: Environmental > Aquatic > Marine >... | reverse complement strand
TTTTGGCCAGTAACGAGGCGGAGTACGTGGTGGCGCAATGCTACAACGTCGATGGCGGCCAATGGATGAACTGATGGCAGATGGAGCAAACGGCAATGGTTTGATCCGGCTGAGCGATCAAACCCTCGCAGCGCTGCCCGATGCGGTCGCGCGCCCCACCTACAACCGTGAGTCGCTGACAGCGGGGATTGTGCACATCGGTCTGGGCAATTTTCACCGCGCCCATCAGGCATTGTATTTGCACCGGTTGATGCAAAGCGGCAAAGCGCAGGATTGGGCGATCATCGGCGCAGGCGTCCGTGCCGCCGATGGTGCGCAGCGTGAGCGCCTGCTGGGGCAGAATTGCCTGACCACCTTGATTGAGCTGGACCCTGCTGGCATGTCCGCCGAAGTGACCGGCGCAATGATTGATTTCCTGCCCGTGGCCCCAGACAACAGCCCCTTGATCACCAAGATGACCGATCCCGCAATCCGCATCGTGTCACTCACGGTCACCGAAGGCGGTTATTTCGTTGATCCGGCTTCCGGCGGCTTTGATGCAGCCCATGACGATATCGTTCATGACGCCGCGCATCCCGGCCGCCCGCGCACCGCCTTTGGTGCGATCATTGCCGCGCTTGAGCTGCGCCGCGCCCAAGGGACCGGCCCCTTCACGGTGATGAGCTGTGATAATCTACAAAGCAATGGTGATGTGCTGCGCCAGACGGTGTTGTCGCTGGCGCGGATGTCTGATCCGGCGCTGGCCGACTGGATCGCCGCAGAGTGCAGTTTTCCAAATTCGATGGTCGATTGCATCGTTCCGGCCACTGGCACCGCCGAGCGGGCGCTGGCCAAGGGTTTTGGCATCGACGATGCCGCGCCAGTGACCCATGAGAACTTTCGCCAATGGGTGATTGAGGACAAATTCTGCGCGGGCCGCCCGCCGCTCGAAGAGGTTGGTGCGACCTTCTGCGAAGATGTGCATCAGTTCGAAGCGATGAAGCTGCGCATTCTAAATGGCGGTCATCAGATCATCGCCGCCGCCGGAGATTTGCTGGGCATTGAGACCATCGCCCAGACGATGGATCATCCGCTGATCCGGCGGACCTTGCGCAAAATCATCGAGCAAGAGATCGCACCGCATGTGGCCGATGTTCCCGGCATGACCCCCCTCGCCTATCTCGATCTGATCGACCGGCGCTTTGCCAACCCCGAGATCCGCGACACCACGCGGCGGGTGGCCTATGACGGGTCAAGCCGGCAGCCGGGGTTCATTCTGCCGTCGGTGCGTGACGGTCTGGCGTCAGGTACGCCGGTCTCTGGTCTGGCCTTGGTTTCTGCAATCTGGGCGCGTTATTGCCTTGGCACCCGCGAGGACGGCACACCGATAGCGGCCTATGATCCGAATTGGCAGGCGCTGACAGATCTGGCCAAAGAGGCCGCGTCTGAGCCGGGTCTTTGGATCGCGCAAAGGCAGATCTACGGCGATCTGGCGGCCAATCCGGTATTCGATGCGGCATTTTCCGGTTGGATGGTTCTGCTGCACTCAAATGGTGTCGAGGCGGCACTGGCCCGCTATCTGGATCTTTGAGCGATGATTTTGTGCTGCGGCGAAGCCTTGATCGACATGATCCCCACGCCCGTAGTTTCGGGCGGGACGGCCTATGCGCCGCACACGGGCGGTGCGATATTTAACACGGCCATCGCCCTAGGGCGGCTGGGTGCGGAGGCGGGATTGCTGAGCGGAGTGTCCACGGATGGGTTTGGTGAGATGTTGGTCGCCTCGTTGCAGGCCAACAACGTCGGAACAGACCACTTGATCCGCTCAGACCGGCTCACGACATTGGCGATTGTGCATCTTTCGGACGGCAAGGCGGTCTATTCCTTCTATGATGAGAACTCCGCCGGATCCGCGATCACGCAGGCAGATCTGCCTGCGCTGCCGGACGGCATCTCGGCGCTGTATTTTGGCGGGATCAGTTTGGTCGCGGAACCGGCGGCCAGCGCCTATGAGGCGCTGATGGCACAGGCGGCGGGCAGGTGCACGATCGTGCTCGATCCTAACATCAGGCCCGGTTTCATCACCGATGAGCCCGCCTATCGGGCGCGTTTGGCACGGATGATCGCGATGAGCGATGTCGTCAAAGTCTCCGACGAAGATTTGGACTGGATCACACCAGAGGGTGGAACCCTGACGGATCGTGCCCGCCAGATGTGCGAGGCCGGACCGCAGTTTGTGGTGGTCACCAAGGGCGAGCATGGCGTGACCGTGGTGAGCCGCGACGCCGAACTCGATAGCCCGGCGGTGCCAGCGGCCGTCGTCGATACCGTTGGCGCGGGCGATACCTTCAACGCCGGTCTCATGGTTGGCCTCAGCCGCGTTGGGCTATTGGACAAAGCCAGCCTCGCTGCCGCCAAGATTGAGGATCTACGCCCCGCGTTGACATTGGGTGCGCAGGCCGCTGCGGTCACGGTTTCGCGGGCGGGTGCCAATCCACCATGGGCGACGGAACTGGAAGGTTTGGGGTGACCCCGCAAGGCATTGCAGATCTGGCGATACAGATTGCTGCGCAAAACGATGGCAAATCGCGCCGGATGATTGCGATTGCCGGTGCGCCGGGATCGGGCAAATCCACCATCGTTGAGACCTTGCGCAAGTGCATCCCGCATAGCGCCGTTGTTCCTATGGACGGGTTTCATCTGGACAATGACACACTGACAGCGAAAGGCCGCCTGCACCGCAAGGGCGCGCCGGACACGTTTGACACAGCCGAGATGCTGCGGGTCTTGCGCAAGGTCGCCGCCGGGGGCGCTGTGTCTGTGCCAATCTTTGACCGAACTGCCGATGCCGTGGTGCCGGATGGGGCGTTGATCGCCTCCGAGGCGCAGATCATCCTTGTCGAAGGCAATTACCTGCTGCTGGACGCGCCGGGCTGGCGCGAGATGCATGAGATGTGGGATTTGACAGTCCTGCTTGATGTGCCCGAGGCCGAGTTGCGCCGACGTCTTGTTCAGCGTTGGACAGACCATGATTTGCCCCTGAAACAGGCGCAGGACCGGGCCGCATCAAACGATTTGCCGAATGCGCAAACGGTTATGGCTCAGTCGATTGAGCCTGATATCCGCGTTCAATCCGCATAAAGGTGCGCAAAGGCCGGTTGATTCGGCCTAATTGTAGATTCACCCGATGATTGAATCGAAACAATTCCTGAAATCTCCGATTATTGTCACCCAAGAGCGGCCGGCCCTTGCCTTATTTAGCGCTTGTTTGACCCATCTAAATTCAATCAAATCTGATGCAAATCTATGTTTTAATTCGTTTAAATACGAGATCTCGCCATTGCAGAGCGTTGCCAGATGGCCGTCCTTTCGGGCAATCTCTGCCTTGTTTAGGACCAAATAGAACTGTGAGACCCCCCGATGCCTCTTTCAAATGCTGCGGGCGCAACACTATCCATTGTCGCTCATATTGATGACGATCTGCTGTTTCAGAACCCCGATATCCAGCACAGTATTTCTGCGGGCGGCGGGCACACGACAGTCTATTTGACAGCTGGTGATGCCGGACAGGACGCGGACTATTGGGAAGGTCGCGAACTGGGGGCCAAGGCCGCATATGCGCATATGGCCGGGGCGGATGACTGGGTCGATACGGTTACAACCTTCAGCAATGGCAGCGATGATTTTGAGGTCCGCGCCTCCTATCTGGAAAGCGATCCAGATGTCCGGCTCTATTTTCTGCGGCTGCCCGATGGCAATCCAAACGGGTCTGGCTATGCCAGCACAGACCAGCAAAGTCTTGAACAATTGTGGGACGGCGATATTGCCGCGATTGACAGTGTTGACGGGTCCAATACCCTATCAGCTGATGATGTTTCGGGTCTTCTGCTCGGGATCATGGAACATCATCAGCCTGACGCCATTCTCATTCAGGATCACAGTTCTGAACACGCTGGCGGCAACCATTCGGACCATGTGAACTCCTCGCAATTTGCCTATGAGGCACAGCAGTTTTACAGCGCCGATCATGAGCTGATTTCATACGTGGAATATGCCTCTGCCGATCTGGGGGGAAACCTGCCTGATGAGGATGCGGCGCAGAACCTTGATACCTTTTACGAATATGCCGCCCATGATCCTCACGTGGCCAGCGGCACCGATGCGGATGGCAATCCGATCATTTCGGACACTTACCGCGCATGGACCGAGGCCAGCTATGAGGTTGGCAACCTGCCGGACCCCCATGCACATCCTGAAAACTGGTCGGATCAATTTGCCAGCGGCGCAGGCGGTTGGGATAACGCCGAACACATCCGCACTCTGGCGGATATCAACGGGGATGGCATCGCCGATATCGCCGGATTTGGCGAGAGCGGCGTGCAGATCGCACGTTCAGACGGCACCCAGTTTGAGAGCGCCACAACAGCGATAAACGATTTTACCCAGAACGCAGGTGGATGGCGCGTTGATAGCCACGACCGCGCCTTGGGCGATGTGAACGGCGATGGCTTGGACGACATTGTCGGCTTTGGCGGCAGCAATGTGATTGTGGCTTTGTCCGATGGCAGCGGTTTTGAGACAATTGAACTATGGTCAAACGGTTTTGACAGCGATGCCGGTTGGACCAGCAGCCGGCACGAGCGCGATGTGGCGGATGTGGATGGTGACGGGCTGGCCGATGTTGTGGCCTTTGGCGAAAACCAAGTGACAGTGGCCCTGTCCACCGGAACGGGTTTTGAAGCGGGCCAGAGATGGTCAACCGATTTTGGCTACAATGATGGCTGGCGCATGGATGATCATGTGCGGGTGTTGGATGATGTGAACGGCGACGGGCTGGCCGATATTGTCGGTTTTGGGAGTGATGGCGTATCGGTCGCCACGTCCAATGGTGATGGCTTTGACGATGCCGAGATTTGGTCAGATGAGGCCGCAGCAGGCAGTGACTGGAACGCCGCTGATCATGCCCGCACCGTTGCGGATGTCGATGGGGACGGACTGGCTGATATCGTGTCCTTTGGCGCAGATGGCGTCTATGTCGCGCTCTCAACCGGCACAGGGTTTGACGATGCCACGCTCTGGTCCACGCTGATGGGCACATCCGAGGGCTGGACCAATGATGCCGACGCCCGCGCCGTGGCCGATGTGGATGGCGACGGCATGGCGGATCTGGTCGGTTTTGGCGCGGAGGGCGTGCAGGTTGCGCTGTCCACGGGCACCGGTTTTGAACAGGTCGATGGTGCGCCCTTGGTGCAGGATTTTGACACAGCGGCCTATGTTTCTGACAGCAATCCACCCGAAGATGACACAAACCAAGCCACCGAAGGTGACGACAATCTGGTTGGCACCACAGGTGATGATACAATTCTGGCGCTTGGCGGGGACGATAGCGTCGAAGGGGATGCGGGCGATGATCTGATCGATGGCGGCGATGGCGCAGATACGCTGCGCGGCGGACATGGGGCCGATACGATCAACGGCGGCGATGGCGATGACCAGATCGAAGGGCTGTATGGTGATGATGTGATCACTGCCGGCGCAGGCAACGATCACGTGTTTGCCCGCGACGAAGACGACATTGTCTATGGCAACGATGGCGATGACACTTTGATCGGCGGGCGCGGCACCGACACGATTTATGGCGGTGCGGGCAATGACCTGATCGCAGGCAGCCAGCTTGATGACGAAATTCACGGCGGTGATGGCCATGATCTGGTGTTTATCGGCACGCCTGAAGGCTCTGACCGGATTTTCCTGGATGATGGCAATGACATTCTGGACGGCGGCAGCGCCGGATCCGGCTTTTATGCCGAAGGCGGCAATGGCAATGATCTGATGAACTCCGGCGTTGGCAATGACACCTTGCTGGGCGGCGCGGGCAATGACCAGATCAACAGCGGCGCGGGCGACGATCAGATCTATGCGGGCGGCGGAAGCGATGTTGTAACCGGCGGCGAAGGCGATGACGTGTTCTTTTTGCAGGATCTGCCCGGCAGCGTGCGCATCACCGATTTTGGCGCCAATGGTGCGGCAGACCAGATCGACCTGTCCGAAATCGCGGGCTTTGATACGGCTGAGACACTGTCGGACGCCTTGTCTTGGGTGGATGGTGAAATGACCGTGACGCTACCTGTCACCGATGGGGTTCTGACGGTCACAGTTCTGTCCGATGCGCCGCTAAGCGCGGGTGATTTTGGTCTGACCGGTGATCTGGTTCTGCCCGAGGTGGTCGAGGACACGGTTGATGATGGCAGCGGCGATGACACTGTCGATGGCGGCAATGGTGATGATACCGTAGACGGCGGCAGTGGCGATGACACCGTTGATGGCGGCACGGGCGATGGCCCCTTCTATTCACTCGAAGGACCGGACGCTGGGCATTTTGACGTGGACGCAGCCACCGGCGAGGTTAGCAACAAGGATTGGTTCACCCCTGACTACAATCAGGTTTGGGATACCAATGGCGATCACATTTATGAAACCTCCGTTGTCGAACATGATGCAACCGGCGCCGAAATAGGCCGCAGCGATTTGCAACTGGTGGTCACCCCGACCGAAGTCATTTGGCGCGATGCGATTGATCTAACGGGTGGCGATGACACCGTAGATGATGGCACGGGTGATGACACCGTCGATGACGGAAGCGGCGATGACACCGTAGACGATGGCACAGGCGACGATACCGTCGATGGCGGCACTGGCGACGATACCGTCGATGGCGGCACTGGCGACGATACCGTCGATGGCGGCACTGGCGACGATACCGTCGATGGCGGCACTGGCGACGATACTGTTGGTGGCGGTGACGGCGGCGATCCGCTTGACGGCGGCACGGGCGCAGGCGCAAGCTATGTTCTGTCGGGTGCGGATGCGGGTCACTTTGACCTTGATCCCGACACCGGCGAAGTCACCAACAAAGACTGGTTCACGCCAAACTACGATCAGGTTTGGGACACCAACGGCGATCACATCTATGAGGTTTCCGTGCTGGGCCTTGATGAAAACGGCGCAGAGATCAGCGCCAACCATTTTGAACTGGTTGTGACCCCGACAGATACGTTCTGGCAGGTTGGCGATGCGCCATTGGACGATGGCGGCGATACCGATCCGGGGGAAGATCCGGACACTGGTGATGACATTGATCCCGATGACGGCACAGGCGGTGACACAGGTGGTGACACCGGCGGCGACACCGATGAGGCTGTTTTGCGATTTGCTCTCGAAGGGCCGGACGCGGGGCATTTCGACGTCGACAATGACACAGGCGCGGTCAGCAACAAAAGCTGGTTCACGCCGTCCTATGATCAGCTTTGGGACACCAATGGCGATCACATCTATGACGTGTCGGTGGTGGAGTTTGACGCCGCGGGTGAAGAAATCGGGCGCGATGCACTGCAACTGGTGGTCACCGAAACTGATAGTTTCTGGCAAGATGCCCCTGCCCCGGCAGCTGACCCCGCAGAGATGACGGGGGAAGAGATTATGGCCGCGCTCGCACTGCCAGAAGGTGCCGACGATGGCATGATCCCGCAGGATGACCCAGAGGAAATGGAAGACCCGATGCTGGGTTTCTAATGTCGGGGCGGTTGGCCCTTGGCCGCACCGTTTACACCCGCTGGATGGCCGCACCATCAAAAGGTGGCATCTCGTCGGCGCGCATCGCATTGCCTTGCAAATAGGCCGGTTCGGCCAGCCGTGTTTGCGGATCAAAGGTTCGGCCTGTCTCTGATCCATCCAGCCACCGCCATGATGCATGGCCCTGCAAGCGGCATGTTTGGCCCGCCGCTTGAACCATCAGCACCATCTGATCAATCATGCCTGCCCGCCCGGCGGTGATATTCAGCGGGACCGGCGCATCAGGGTGCAGATCGGCAATATGCATGATTGGCGCGTGGGTCAGTGTCAGCCGCGCAAAGGTCAGCCCGCGCCGATGCATCAGGTGCGAGATCGAGACCGCCAGCGGGAAGTAGCCATCAATGAAATCGTCGAACCCAGCGTCCGTTTGTGTTGGCACAGTCGCGCCCACCATCAAAACAAGCCAAAGTATTCTTGCTGTTCCCATTCCGAAACGGTCATCAAATACCGATCCCATTCCGCGCGTTTGAGGGTGGCCAGATAGGATGTGAATGCATCGCCAAAGTTCTGCCGGATGTGGTCTGATCCGTCAAAGGCCTCAATTGCGGCCAACAAGCTTTGCGGCAACCGGTCTGCACCCTCGCCGTAGGGGGATTCCGTCGCGGGCGGCGCGGGTGTTTGGGATCGCAACCCTGACAGCCCTGCGTAAATCTGTGCGGCAAAGGCAAAATGCGGATTTGCGGTGGTATCAGCCACACGGTTTTCAATGCGCGAAGCGGCATCACCGGGATACATCAACGCCCGCACCATAGCGCCGCGATTGTCCCAACCCCATTGAATGCGGTTCGGGGCCAGTTGGAAAGGCGTAAACCGTTTGTAGCTGTTCACCGTCGGATTGGTCAGCAAGCAAGACCCAGTGGCATGTGCCAACAAACCCGCGATCCAGCCATCGGCTTGCGGCGTCAATCCGCCATCTGCCTCTGGCACAAACACATTTTGGCCTGTGTCATTTGCGATCAGGGATTGATGGATGTGCCAGCCGTTCGCCGCTGCGTTTGGCAGGTTGGGTTTGGCCATGAACGTCGCGTGCAGCCCCCGTGCATGGCAGACCTCTTTGACCATCGTGCGGAACAGCACAAACCGATCCGCCTGGGTTTGCGGGTCCGATGGGGCAAAGGTAAACTCAAACTGGCTTGGCCCCATCTCGATCTCCATCGAACGCGGCTCAAGCCCCAAGGCATCTGCGTGGCGGCGCAGATCATCCAGCAGATCCTGCGCCTCGGAATAGCGGGTTTCGCTGAGGTATTGATGGCCTTGGGTCAGGTTGGAGGTTTGAACGGGTGCAGGCGGCATGGTGGCTTGATCATGCCCAAGGGCGGCATCGTGCAGGTGAAAGACCTGAAACTCCACCTCAAGGCCAAAGACTGCCTGATAGCCCGCAGCGTCCAGATCAGCCACCGCCTTGGCCAGCACCGCGCCAGCTGCAAAAGGCACCGCGGCGCCGCTGCGGTCTATCACATCGCACAACAGGACCGCCGAATGCGGCGACCATGGCAGGATGAAAAATCGCGCCGGATCAGGGCGGATCAAAACATCCCCCGCCCCCGCCAAAGGCAGATCCGCGACATGTGCCCCTTCGGTCCAGACCGGGAAAACGGTGCTGTTGGATGTGTCCTTAAGCAGCAAGGTCGAAGGGATGCCGATGCCCTTTTCAAAGGCCGAGCTTAACGCGCTGGCGACGATGGTCTTGCCGCGCAAAATGCCGTGTTGATCGGCAAAGCAAATGCGCAGGGTCTCAATGCCTTGCTCCGCAACGGTTTCAAGGACATGCGAAATCTGGTCTGCGCAGGTGTTCATAATACCTTAAACCGATGCGTCCCAAGGGCATTCTGCCCGCCGCGCGATATCTGCCGCGTGGCTGGCGCTTTGCCATTCTGCCGTTGGTGCGATTGCGTCATTCGACAAAGGACCAAGGATCGCCGCCACATCCGCGCGGCCCTGCATTGGCAAGTCCTCGGGTCTCGCTGCCGCCAGATCGGCAATCGCCTTTCGCAGCATCCGCCGATAACGGATGATCGCCACATCGCTGCGGCCCAGATGTTCTTGTCTTCGGTCCTGAATTGCGCCCATCCCCTCAACCGCCCATTGATCATGCACGTTAATGTCCAGACCCATGCCTGTATAGGTCAGGGTTTCCTGTTCGGCGGGGTCGTAGTGATAATTGTTCTCGCGGTTCTTGAGTGGGGCATAATCGGGCAAACGGTGTTCCTTAAGCCTTTGATCGCGCATCAGATCCTTGTTCACCGGGTTGTTGAAACTGGTGAAGATCGTGAACCAATAGCAATTTTCATCGTCGATCGGCACATGCCATTGGGTGATCGTCATTTCCCGCGACATCGGGATACAGATCGCCTCGGGGAAGATCTGGTTGGTCACCCGCACGTGGGTCAGATCGTTTTCCATGTGGCGCAGGGCGGTGATCTTGAGACCATAGTCGGTCTCATCCACCTGGATCTCGGGGCGTGGATAATCGCGCAGAACCTGCGTCATCGGCATATCCGTATGGGCCGCCTTGTCGCGGAATTGTTTCCCGTAGCCGTCGCTTGGGTCTTCGTCCTCCAAGAACCTGTGCAGGAACGAGGCATGTGCCGGGTCAATCCCGATCTCAAGCGCCTGAAGCCAGTTGCAGCGCCACAAGCCTTTGAACGCAAACACATGGCTATCCGGGGCGCGGAAACAATCGAAATTGGGAAACTCCGGCGGATCACCCGGCCCCATATAAGCAAATACCGCGCCTTTGATTTCGTGGGCTGGATAGGTCGCCCCATCCGGATCTAAGGTGATTTCCTGGGCCGCCGGGCAATGCGCAGCTGGCTCCCCCTGCGGCACGATGCGCGTTTTCAATTGCAAGGCACCGTCGCCGGACCGGACCAAGGCCAGCCGTTCCCCCAGCAGATTGACCGCAACTGGAAAGCCGCCCGTCAACTCATCGCTCAGCGCAGCAGGTTGCCAATAGTGGCGCAGGACATTGCCCGCGTCGGTGTTTGGCCCGATGCGCGTGATCTGGTCGTTCAAGGCTTGGCTGATCATGTCTTGTCCCCCGTTGTTTCGCACCATGCCGAGATCACGCCGTTTTCCTCTTTCACGGGCACCATCGGCACTTTGATCTGGGTGTACATTTTTGACCCTTCCGGTTCGGCGGGCTGTTCTACACATTGGCCGGTCCGGTCAAAATGCCAGCCATGAAAGGGGCAACGCAACCCGTTGTCTTCGAGCCGGCCAAAGCACAGGTCGGCGCCCCGGTGTGGGCAGTTCCGGCCAATCAGCCCCAAACCGCCCTCTTCGTCACGAAACAGAACAAAGCGGTCATTGCCAAGGGTGATCGGCAAAAGCGGCCGCCCCGCATCCAGCGCCTTGGACTGCGCAATGACTTCCCAATGACCCTCGACTTTGTTGTGCGCAGTGGCTTGGGGCGTTGTCATGGATGTTGAACCTTTGCTATTTGTGCGATATACGAACAATAATGCGTAATATGAACGTAGCCTGACATGAGGACCGCCGTCAACATGAGCCCGCGTGACACCGCATCGACATTCGCCAAAGGTCTGGCTGTCCTGAGTTGCTTTGAAGGCGGACGCAGTGATTTGACCATGGCGGACATCGCACGGCTGACCGGATTTGACCGCGCCACGGCCCGCCGGTTGTGCCTGACCTTGCAAAGCAGCGGTTATCTTTACAAACACGAAAAGGTTTTGCGGCTGACGCCCAAAGTGCTGGCCATTGCGGGGGGTTATCTCAAGGCGGAATACATCGGCAAAACCGTGCAGCCGACACTGGATCAATTCGCCAAAGAACTGGACGGAGAGATTGCACTGGCGGTGCGGGACGGCAGCCGCGCAATCTATGTGGCGCGATCTGCCGTGCCCTCGGCCCGCTTGTCCTTGGGGCTGTCCGTCGGCAGCACCTTGCCGCTATTGCCCACTGCGGTTGGGCGTATGCTTTTGGCCAGCTGTTCAGAGCCGACGCGCAACCAGATTATCAACGCCTGCGAAATGCAGCGGTTTACCGAACAGACGACGCTGGACCGCCCAGCCATGGAGGCGCAGATTCTACAGGCTGCGGCCCAAGGCTTTGCCTATGCCGCAAACGAATTTGAGATGGGCGCCGCCGGTGTCGCGGTGCCCGTTCAAGAGATTTCCCAAACGCAGGCGGTCTTGGCGACCACGGCATCGGTCAATTCTCTCAACGTCCAAAGGCAGCTTGATCATGTGCTGGATATCCTGCGCAAAGCGGCGATGAGCCTGCGGAGGTAACATTGCCTGCCCGCGCCGCGGGCCATTAAACCCATAAAAACTACAAATCCTGCCCTAAAGCCTTGATCAGTGGGCAAGATAGGGCCACCATCACGCGGTTCACTTTTCTATATTTTTTTCGTCGGGCGGGGCATTCAGCCGCAAAAGAAGGGCTATCAAAGATGACTCACGGTAAACTCTGGCTCAACACGATCTATGCCGCGCTGCTACTCTCTTTGATCGCGATCCTGCCCGCCGCCGCGCAATCACCGTTTGAGGGGGGCTGGACGCTCAACACCGAGATGTCCAACCTGAGCTTTCAATCGGTCAAGAAACAAACAGTGGTCGAATCAAGCGGTTTTGCCACTTTTCAAGGGACAATCGACGAAAGCGGGATGGCCAATGTCACGGTCCTGCTCGATTCCGTCGACACCAAGATCGACCTGCGCAATGTGCGTATGCGGTTTCTGTTCTTTGAAACGTTCAAATTTCCAGAGGCCAAAATCACCGCCCAGATCAACCCCGATGACATCGCTGATTTGGCCACGGTCCGGCGCAAGAAGGTCGCTGTTGATTATACCATCGACCTGCACGGCGTCACGCAATCCTACCAATCTGTCGTGACCGCGACCTTGCTGACCGATAATCTGGTCTCTATCGCCTCGGCCACGCCGATCTCTGTGCCAGTGGCCGATTTCAACCTGACCGAAGGGTTGGGCAAGTTGCAGGATGCGGCAAACGTCACGATCATTCCATCGGCGACCGTTTCATTCGACTGGGTCTTTGCCCGCAACACATCAACCGTTGCAGTGGCCCCCGCCGCCGCCCCCGCACAGCCTGCCAATGCCGCGCTTGAAGCTGAGGGGGATTTTGACAAGGCAGCCTGCAAGGGACGGTTCGAAATCCTGTCACGGACCGGAAATATCTATTTTGCATCCGGATCTTCACGTTTGGAAAACAAATCCGGCCCATTGTTGGACAGCCTCGCCAATATCGTTCTGCGCTGCCCCGGCATGGTCATCGAGGTTGGCGGGCACACCGACAGCGTTGGTTCAGCGGCGTCCAATCAACGATTGTCGGAATCACGCGCGGCCTCTGTTGTCACCTATCTACAGGGCAAGGGTCTTGCAAAAGACACAATGATCGCCAAGGGTTACGGAGAGACACAGCCCATTGCAGACAACAACACCAAAAAAGGGCGTTGGGACAACCGCCGGATCGAATTCAAGGTGGTTGAGAACTAGATGAGACATATCTTTCGACTGTGGGCGGCGCTGCTGGTTCTGTGTTTTGGGGTGAATGCCGCATTGGCCGAGACCCGTCTGGCGCTGATTGTTGGCAACGGCAGTTACTCTGCGGTCACGCAGTTGGACAATCCCGTTCATGACGCTGAATTGATGGCCAAGGCACTGACCAGCAAGGGCTTTGAGGTAACGGTGTTGACGGATGTTGGGCAAGGTGCGCTCAACCGCGGTATCGCGCAGTTTGGCCGTGATTTGCGGGCTGCGGGCAAGGACGCCACCGGATTGTTTTATTACGCCGGTCACGCGGTGCAGTCGTTTGGCGAAAACTATCTGCTGCCGGTGGACGCCAGCCTGACCGATGCTGCGGATTTGTCCTTGGTCGCCGTTCAGGCCGAGGCAGTCTTGCGGCAGATGCGTTCAGCGCAGAACAAAACCAATATCGTTATTCTGGACGCCTGCCGGAACAACCCGTTTGAGGCTATTCGCGACCTCAACGACAATGGACTGGCCGAGATGAAAGCGCCGACAGGCACCTTCCTGTCCTACTCCACCGCGCCCGGCGCGGTCGCGCTGGACGGTTTGGATGGCAACAGCCCGTTTACCAAAGCCTTGGCCGTGCAGATCAACACCGCTGGCCTGCCAATCGAACAGACCTTCAAACGCACCCGTGTGCAGGTCATCCAAGAAACCAACGGACGCCAGACACCCTGGGATACCTCGTCGCTGACGGGGGAGTTCTTTTTTGAGGCCAAGGCGCAATTGACAGCCGAAGAATTGCAGGAAAAGCAGCTTTGGGATTCCGTCAAGACAAGCGAAGATCCGGTGCAGTTGATGCTGTTTCTGCGCAGCTACCCCGCGGGCCGTTATCAAGAAGAGGCGCGCGTGCAACTGACCGCGATGATGGAAAAGGAATTGGGAACCGCCCCTGCCGCCAGCCCAGACAGCGGCACTGAGCAGGCGCCCGAAACCGAAGAGATCGCCGCCGCCACGCCAACCGTGCAGGCCCCTGCCCCTCAAACCCCCAGCGTTAGCGAAGACGAATTGATCGGCGCCGCACAAAGCAGCGGATCAGCGGTTGACTATCAAGCCTATCTGGATGTGTTTCCCCAGGGCACATATGCCGAACTGGCCGCGTTCGAATTGAAAATCATCAAGGAAAAAGCCGAACGGGCAGCGGTTGCGCAATCCACAACACAAGCCCCGGCAGAAACCGCCGCTGTGGTGCCCGCCACCCCCGCAGTTGTGGATCTGTCCGGCCTGACCTTTGAGACCCCTTTCCCCACTGGCGGTGCGCCCATCCAAGGGCTGAGCATCGCCGAAATCGTTCAACTCGCGCCGATGTTCCCACCTATCGAGGGCATTCCCGAAGAATTGTGGAAAGATCAGAGCTGTTCAAATTGTCACGAATGGACCCATGCCGCGCTTTGTGATCAGGGTACGACCTATACCAAGGACAACAACGTCCGGGCGCTGTCCAAGGCGCATCCCTTTGGCGGGGTGTTCAAACAGGGGCTGCGGGCCTGGGCGACGGGCAAGTGTAAATAGTCCCCCCCCAGCAAGTTGAGTTCTCTTTATAGGTGAATCGGCCTTAAGCGGCTGATGGTCTTTGGCCCCGCTTTCCCAAACTGCTTGCCATGTGGATCATGCGAGGCGGGCATGTTAGCGAGGGGCACGTGCCGATTGAAACAGGAGTGTCACCATGGCTGGGCTATCGATTGCAATTACCGGAGATGGTGAGCTTTTTCAAATCTGGCCGACCCATGCGATGAAACGGTTTCCGCATGCCACAATTTATGATCGAAGCGCCAAGGTAACTGCCTTTCGACATGCCGAGGTAAAACTGGGCAAGGATGGTTTGCTCAATGCCGAAGGCCGGGACGCGGCCAAGCGCACAGCGCAGAACCTTGCCAACCCGCCAGAGGTGGACGCGACCGTGACCTTTCGCGGTCCGCTTCAAAACGGTGTGGTGACGGTCAAATGCAAAACCGGGACCGAGAAGGTTTTTCAAATTCGGCTCAACGGGTTGGGGAAAAAGGCGATTGAACAGGCGTTCTTTAATGTTGATGCCGCCATCACGCGGTGCAAGGTCGTCGCGCCGATGGCCTGAGGGATCGGGCCAACCTGAGGTTGCCCCAAAAATGAAGACGCCGCCTTGTGTTCTTTAGAATGCGATGTGTGCAAGACCAAACCCCAAGGAGCGAACCACATGATAATTTTCGGGTTGAGCACTTGCTCGCTATGCCAAAAGGCCCTCAAGGCCTTGGAAGCGGAAGGCAAAGACGTGCAATTTCGCGACGTTCGGGCAGAGCCGTTGAGCGAGGCGGAATTGGCGGAACTGATTGCCGAGTTCGGAGATCGTTTGGTGGATCGAAGCACCAATGATTATCGCGGGCTAAGCGCGTGGTTGAAAGAGTCAGAGGCGGAAGCGCAAATTTCGGCCAAGCCCAAGGTCATGGCCCGCCCGGTGATCCGCGATCAGAACTCATACTACCTTGGCTGGGATGAGGCTGTGCAACAGGCCTTGCTTGAGGGGTAAGGTCTGGCGTGAGCCGGGGTTAAGCCGGGACGTAGGCGCAGATCTTGTTGCCCTCCAGATCCCTAAAATAACCGCCATAAAACCCATGATCGCCGCGCGGTCCGGGTGATCCTTCATCCGCACCGCCAAGCGCAACAGCTTGGGCGTGTATGGTGTCAACGGTTTCTGTGTCGGCCATCCTCAGGGCGATCATCACACCGTTGCCAGCACTTGCCGGCGCCCCGTCGAATGGACAAGCAATGCACAATGTGGGCGTTTCTCTCGATTGCCCCCAAGCCGCCATGTGGCCGTGTTTCCAGAGGCGATCCACACCAATGCTGGAGAACAGGCCGTCGTAAAATTCCAGTGCGGCCTCAAAGTCATTGGTTCCGACTGTGACATATCCAATCATCGGTGGTTTCCTCGTCAAATTTCACGCCAAACCTTCAAGTCACTTAGGTCTTGTTGGCCGCCCGCCTTGCAAGAATGGTGGCCGCCGGCCCGTGGCTCGGAATAGCACGCGCCTCAAAACCGTCAAAACGTTCAATATCCCGCAGCACCCCGGCGCAGGACAAAAAGCGGCCCGTGCCCCGACACAAAAGCGCCTGCCTCATCAACCGATCTGCCACACCACGAACCGGCCGATCCGCACAGAACGCAAGGCACAATGCGCCGCCGGGCCGAACAACCTTGCACAGCTCGCTCAAGGCCACAAAGGGATCGGGAACCGTCTCCAACGCCCAGGCGCATATTACAAGATCGAAGGTGTCGTCCTGAAATGGCAGGGCCTCAAGGCGACCATTGACCTTTTCCGCTGGTATGTCCGCGCAGAGTGCAAGCATCGCCGCCGCCGGATCAAGCAGGGTCATTGACTGCGGCGGCATGCCTTCGGCGATCAGTGATCGTGCCAGATGCCCGGTGCCGCATCCCGCATCCAACAACGTGTTTTGCGGGGTGGCCAGCACCCGCACCAATGCCTCCAAAGCTGCCTGAGCTTCTCCGCCCGCATGGCGCAGCCAGCGGTGATGTAACCTGTCATAATAAGGCGCAAGCCTGTCGTAATGTCCGGCGCGGTCCTGCAAGCGCGTTTGCGCAAACATCTGGTTGTTCCACAACGCTCCTAACTTCAAACCGGCACCCGATCTGCGTCCGGCCAACGCCAGGCTGTCCAGACGATTGCCGTCATGGCGGCAAGTTCAATAATGAGGTGAAATGTGTCATCCATGTCCGAGGGCGGCGTCGAAACAAGCGTTCCGGTGGTTATGACCGCCGCGACGATGGTAACGGGGCGGACAATTCTGCGAGTCAACACCAGCGAAAACAGCACCATTGCGATGGGCACCTGCACCAGAAAACCGCCCAACAGCATCAGTTCCTCTGTGATCAGCATGCCGTTGTAGCGCCCCGTCAACAGCATTTCCAAATGAGCCTTCAGGGCAAATTGATGGATGTCGCGAAAGATGATGTTGAGCAGGATAAAGAGCCAGAGCGCCGAGAGCAGCGTATGAGGGTCGATCTTTCGCATGTTTTTTCTTTCACTTTTCAGGTTTGGCGCGGCACCGGGTGAATGGTCCTCGCGCATCTGCCCCTCAAGAACTTGAGCGGCGTTAACGGGTTCTGAGCGGTTCTACTATGCGTGGGTGAATGGTGAATTGCCAAAATCCGTGCATCTGCTATACGCCCATGAATGAACTGGCAGGCCATCTCCTTTGACTGGAATCAGGTACGCGCCTTCCTCGCCACCGCCGAGGAAGGCTCGTTCAGCGGCGCTGCGCGGGTTTTGAAATCCACCCAGCCAACGATCGGTCGTCAGATCGGTGCCTTGGAAGAGGCACTTGGCGTGACCTTGGTTGAGCGCAGCGTGCGTGGATTGACCCTGACGGAAGCGGGCCGCGATCTGCTTGATCACGTGCGGGCAATGGGCGAGGCCGCGTCATTGATATCGGTGGTCGCTGAGGGCAAATCACAGGACGTTATCGGCGAGGTGACAGTGACCGGCACGGACCTGTTGTCAACTGAGGTTTTGCCGGGCGTGTTGAGGCCCCTGCGAGAGATCGCCCCCGGCATCCGTGTGCGGATCATCGCCTCCAGTGACATGCAAAACCTGACCCAGCGCGAGGCCGACATCGCGATCCGCCATGTCCGCCCGGAACAGCCCGATCTAATTGCGCGACATCTTGGCGATTTTCGCGCCAATCTGTACGCCATGACTTCATACCTCGACCGCGCCGGTCGCCCCCGCACTCTGCGCGACATTGCCGATCATGACTTTGTCGGGAATGCAGATCCCGAACGCATGATGGCGCCCATGCACAATATGGGCATTCCCCTGCGTGCGGAAAGTTTTGTGATGTCCAGCGCCAGTGGCACCGTCGCGTGGGAGCTGGCAAAAGCCGGTTATGGGGTGTCAATGCAACCCGAGTTTTTGGGGGATGTCGAGCCGGGCATGGAAAAGGTTTTGCCTGATTTTCCCGCTCTTGAATTCCCGATTTGGCTTGTCACGCACCGGGAATTGCTGACCAGCCGGCGCATCCGGATCGTCTTTGACCTTTTGGCCCGCGGTTTGCCAGCCTGAGGTCGGTTTTGGATTTCAAGCTACATCCATTAGTGTTTGTGTTTCAGATGGCGCTGCGTTTTTGATCAAGGCGCCAACGGGGCGATCAGCCGCCATTTTTGCAAGTCTTCGACGCTCCACAAAGCCAATTACGTCAGGCGGCCTATCTGCCTGAGCATACCCAAAACGCTTCGTTGAACTGCAACAAGATTGACCGAAGCCCAGTCCGCGACCTGCCCCAAGTTACCTTTCAGCGCCCAAACCAATGCCGGCTGCGAACTGCGCGATGCACCCCTCAGCCAATTGAATGGCGTCGCCGTAAAGTTCCAATAGGTTGCGTCGTCGCACGGGCGACCTCGGCCATCACCCTTGCTTCGTTGGCAACGCAGAAATCACAGGGTTTGGCCGCGTTGATTGTGACATCTGCAAACTTCCTGTCGTCCACATAGTCACGGTAGTTTTTGTGATCAGGTGATCCATGCCAGATTGTCGTCATTCCGGTGATCTTGCCGCCCGCGTTTCCCGCCAATTCAAGCGCGCGTGGTTCGGCGCAGTCGCGGCGGCCTCCGCTTGTGTTATAGATCACAGAGGAACCGGGCTTGCTGTAGGCATAATCCGGCGCCGTCAAATTGTTCGCAATTGCCGCACTTGCCACGCCTAACCCGACAGGTGAACTGCGGGCCGGTGCTTCGGTCGCCAGCTTGTGTTTCGCCAACAGGCTCACTGCCTCGCGCCCCCGCTCGGCTGTTTCCGCATCATCAGAACCGACATCACGCGCGTATCTTGTGGCTTTCTGAAACTTTTTCTTGCCCATTTTATCCTCGTCCAGATCACCCCACCAATTGGCCTTGGTCAAAAAATCAGGGACGGATTTGGTCCCGATCATGCTATCTCCACTGCCCGAGGTCGCGACGAAGACATGACCAGAGGCGGCCGTCACAACACAAACCATGTAATTCCTTGGCGCCCGTATCTCATCGAGATATTTTGAAACGAGATATGCATAGAGATCACTTTCGGCGGTTCTGCTTGGGTAAGGCACTGGCGCTATCCTTATGTGGTTTGGAAAATTTGCATCATTCAATAGCAACAGCTTAACACAACTCAGGGCAGTCGGGTTGTGGGAATTTCCACTCGCAAAACCCCCCGAAATCCGGGTGCCATGGTGACAAGTCCTTTGCTGACAGCCCAGAGAGTGACGTCAAAGATTGATACTCCCACGCGCATGGGTGGGCCCCATTCATCCAGCGTGGAAAGCGCCAAAGTCCAAAAGCTTCAATAGCTTGCGAATCTCCACGGCGAAACCGCAGTGCAGGATGAATGGGTTTGCCCTAAAGGAACGGATCATCCAAAATCCCGACTATGGGAACCAGAAACGCGCCGCCCTCAGCTGCAACCGCGCTTTCATAAAGCGCATCAATTTCCACGCGCGCGGCGTTCAGGCTGGACAGCGAGCCGTCGAAAATCTCCATGACCGTCTTGGCGCCGCTCAGCTCTGACATGCCTCGGGTCGCGGCGAAATAGGTGCCGATGTCGGTCTTGTGCTCCAGATAGGCCTGATCAATCATTTGTTGCGCTGCAAATTCCGCCGATGCATCCGGCGGTGCAGCTGCTTTTGCGCCGTCCAAAACGGCCAGGATAAAGTGATCGCGTCCAACGCCGCTGGCGGCGTCATCCAAAACCTCAACCCAAAACGCCTTGCCTTCAGTATCCGGCATCCGGCCAAGCACGTTCTGGTAAACCGCATCAGCAAACGCTTCGTTCGACAATCCGTCAGGATAGGCCGCTCTGGTTTCGTCCTGATCCATAAACAAAGCCGCCGCATCGGCAAGCGTTGTTCCATTGGCCATGGCCGCCCCCCAAAAGGCCAATCCCGCCGCGTCCGGGGCGCGGTTGAAATAGGCGGTGTAGAGCTCAATGATACCCAAGAGATCAGAGGCAGGCACATTTGCGAGCCCTTCCAAAGCCTGCACATCGATACTGCCAGTGGCAAAATCCAGCTGTTCGATCGAGATTAGTTTGTCTGCCCCCAACACGCCGGATCGGTCCATCAATACTGTGCCATCGCGGCCAATGGTCAGTGTGAACTGCGACTGATCCGCGTCATAGCGGGCCACATCATGCCCCCCTGCGCCATCAAGCCAGTCATCCCCTGCACCGCCGCTCAGCGCGTCATTGCCATGACCTCCGATCAGCAAATTGTTCCCGCTTTGCCCGATCAACTGGTTGTCCGCGCTCATCGCCTCCGCCGCGTGCTGCGCCACGGAAAATTGCGCCGCTGAATGCTCTGCCACAAAAAGGATCGACCCATCGGAAAACGTCAGATTGCCCGTATCAAGTTCCGCAAGCGGCCCATCCAGAAACAGCGATACGCCGTCCATGTCCAACTGAACCTGTGGCGTAGCGTCCGAACCGGGGGCTTCGCTGATGCCAAGGTCCGCCGCGGTGAACGCAAACTCTAACGGGCCATCGCCACTTTCGAAGTTGGACCATGCTTCATCGGACAAGACGTTGTTCTTAACCTGTTCAAACAGCGACGACAGGTTCTGGTTTTGATCGGCATGGGTCAAGGCGACGGATATCACAGTTCCGGTCGGCATATGAACAACGGTGACACTGGTGGTTCCCACGGTGCCGCCATTGTGGCCAACAAAGTCTCCTTGCCCAAAGCCGACCGCATCAAAGAAATGTCCCAACCCGTCAAGCTGGCTTTCGGGCACCAAGGTTCTTTCGACCACGAGCGCTTGCATAAATTTGATCATGTCGGCAGTTGTCGAGACAACGCCGCCATCACCGGCATCGTCAATGGGCAGATGGGTCACATCAAACAACTGGCCAGCCATTGTGTTGTAGGAACTGATGATCCCGTCAGGCCGACCAATACCGGGAAAGGACGTGTCTTCCATGCCCAGCGGATCGAAAATGCGGTTCTGGAACACCTCGGCAAGCGGTTGGCCGGTCACATGTTCGATCGCCAGCTGGAACAGCAAAAATCCGGTGTTGCAGTATTCCGTGCTTTGCCCGGGTTCAAATTCGGCTGGGGCGTTCTGGGCGATCAGAAATTCGATGGCTTCATCAACGCTGACCTTTTGAGGCGGGTTCATCAACAAGCGCATCCAAAGGGCCGGGATTCCGGCCTCGCCGATAAAATCACTGACGTAGTCAGGAATGCCAGAGCTATGCGTCAACAACTGATGCATCGTCGCCGTTTCGATATTTGCGATCCCGGCCAGCGGACTGACATCCATTACATCGGACAATTTGTCATCAAGGCTGAACCGCCCTTCAGCGGCCAGCTGAAGGACCACGGCTGCGGTCATCATCTTGGTTTGTGACGCAATGTGGAATTTTGCGTCGGCCTCGGCTGGTGCATCCTGCCCAACTGTCTTCACCCCGGCGGCAGTCTGTGCGCTGAGCCCGCCTCGTGCCACGCCCACAAGGGCCGCTGGCGCAGGCCCTTCGAAGTTTGCGATGGCCGTTTCTAAAGGTGCCAGAAACGGGCTGGGATCGATCATTGTCATCTTGTGGTCTCCGTGTAGAAAATCCGCCGGGCTGTATCGCCTGACCGGACTGATCTAGCGGACCCCGCCCCAAGAACGGTCTCTTCCAAGTTGGAAGGACAGCGGATTGTCCTGTCCGGCCAAACAGGACACAGCCGAATTTCGCATGTTGGGTTGTTGGGGCTGCTCGTGATCTGCCTAATAGGCGGGCCGGTCGCAGGCCAGAAGGTCAGCTTGCGAAAGGGTGTTGGCCTCAGGTCTGCGACCCTGACAGATGGGTAATCACACAATTCCTGACAGCGCGAATGCGCGGGATGTCCCTTAAGTCCTGATGGGAACCCACCCAGATGGGCACTTCGATGTCGGGCATTCTGTCCACCAGATGCACAAGCCCGGTGACCTGCTCGCCAACGAACGACGGCAAAATCGCGATCCCGGCGCCCGATTGCGCCATGCGCGACAAGACGACAAAACTGTCCGATCCGGACCTCAGGCTGTCATCCGCTACATTGGCTGACAGCCATTTTGCCGGGGCGGATCGCGCCAATGGGCCTTGCAACCTGAACCATTTGTCCTGATCCGGCGAGATGGCATAGGCCCTGAACACAAGCGGTCTCACGGATGTTGCAATCATATCTTCCGGCAGTGTCATCGCGGGGCGCACAAACAGATCGGCCTCCATCCTTGCAAAATTGAGGTGACTGTTGTTGCTGAGCAATTCGATTTCAAGCTGCGGCGCTTCTGCCTTGAGGCTTTGTAGAACATCGGGCAACAGATATTGGCAAATGGTATCCGTGGATGAAATGCGCACCACGCCGCTAAGCTGCGGATTTGCCCCCAGCATCAGCCGCTCAACGCTCAGGACAGCGTTTTCAACTTCCCGCACCGCCTGAACCAACGCCTCTTTGCCGGGCAACAGCCGGTAGCCGTTTGCGTTTCGGTCAAAGAGGGCACCACCGTTTTGAGCTTCGAATGCCGCGACACGTCTGAGCACGGTTGCATGGTTCACGCCCAGATCGCGGGCGGCGGCGCTGACGGATCCGGCCTCGATCACGGACAGGACATACCGCAGATTATCCCAGTTTGAGCTGTGCATAATTTCGTAAACCCTATGCAAATATTCCGACTTCCTTTGATTATTCTCACAGCTAGACTGATCCGCATATATGTTTTTGGGAGGAATGCGAATGAAACGGAGTATTTGCGCTATTGGCGGGATTGTCGCCGCGGCGGTTGTTGCCACAACGGCAATGGGCGATGGCCATGCGGACAAGGCCACCTTGGCGGCGGTCAAAGCGCGGCAATCACAGATGACGCTCTATGCATTTAACATCAGCGTTCTGGGCGGCATGGCCAAGGGGGATGTCGCCTATGACGCGGAGGCGGCAAGTGCGGCGGCCAGCAATCTGGCAGCATTGGCGCAAATGGATCAGTCGCGCATGTGGCCGCAGGGGTCCGACAACGACGCGCTTGGCACTGAGACCACCAGCGCCCTCCCCGCGATCTGGCAACCCGGCAGCACAGCCGCCGAAAAGGGGATGGCACTTGCCGAGGCGGCCATCGCGATGGAGCAATCTGCCGGTGCGGGTCTCGATGCATTGCGCGGAGCCATCGGCGCGGTTGGCAAATCCTGCGGCAGTTGCCACGAAAGTTATCGCCAAAAGAACTAAACCGACCGCCGCGCGGAAACGCAGGGCCGTGGTCTCCGATCTGCTTTGGAAAAAGTGTCCGGCCTATTTGCGCAGGTCAGTGGGGGTTTTTCCGGTCTCGCGCTTGAACGCTTTGTAAAACGCCGAGCGCGAGTTAAAGCCGACATCATAGGTGATCACGAGGATGGTTGCGTCCGTCGTTGTCAGCTGCTTGATCGCATCCTTGATCCGCCAGCCGTTCACCAGCTCAAAAAAGCTTTTGCCCAGATGGGTGTTGAGGGTTTGTGAGACATAGTGCGAGGTCACGCCGATATGTTTGGCCAAATCCCAAAGCGACAGGTTCGGATCGCGGTACAGCAAATCCTTGGCCATCGCCGCTTCGATCTTGCGGGCGATCCGTTCAACGCGGTCCTTATCAAGGGCGGATTTTTCGTATTTCTGCACCGGCGGCATGTCCGGCACCTGCTGTTCAACGACCGCCATGCGGACCAGTCCGGGGCGTTGCCGCAAACCCCAGACGCCAATCACCCAGAACAACGCCAGCAGTGAAAAACTGCTCAGGGTGTTGATCCACGGGCCAACTGCGTCTTCGGTGAATGCGCCGACCCCGATCAAGCCGGTGAAGGCAAAGTTGACGCAAAGGTAGAAACCGGCACTTGCGAGGATGACCCAAACCCAGGTCAATTCCCTGTTCTCGGTGCTGGCAAAAACCTCTTTCAGCCGGGTCTGATAAGCCATCAATCGGCGCACCGTGAGATAGACGTAGGTGCCGATCATGATCTTGAAGGCAATATCTGCAATCAACACCGCCAAGCCGACAAGCAAAACCAGCACCAGTTGCGGAACATCCTCTTCCAGTTGGGTCTCTGACATTTCGGTTGGAAAGAAGAACAGGGACCAGAAACACAAGGTCACAAAGATGATCGGACCAATGTGGTTTCGGAGGTTCGCAATGCGCTCCGGCTCGCCTTCGGTCGTCAATGCACGCACATAGATCCAGAACAGGAACGGACAGGCGATTTCCAATGCGCCGGTGATCAAATTGAAGCGGGACAAAAGCCCGGCCCCAGTGGGATCATAGGCCTCGGTCATAACCGCCACGCCGGTGGAAACGCCTTGAAACAGGAACAATAGCGCCAGCGGCAGATAGACGCCCGGATCGCGGCGTCTGAGCATCAAAAGATGTGCGCAAAACAGGCAGATACCCGTCGTGACGATGTTAAAAAACAGATCAGTACTTTCGAAGGTCATTCAACAACTCTTTATTGCACGTGCGCAGATCGGGTGCCTGTGCATGACAGTGCTTTCGCAGATCGGCAACCGAACATATCGCTCCCATATGCGCCCCTCCCGTTTCGGCATCTTGGATTGGGCATGACATTTGCCCAGCCTTGTGGGTGTGAGAGGGGCGGCTTTGAAAGGGTGGCGGCGCGGCGCAAGGAAAATGGTTTTTCCTGCGCCCGCCTGGATCTTACAAAACTGAGTGCCACCTTCGGGTGTCATCGAGATTGGCCCTGCCCCCCATCCCTCAACACATCAAAACGCCAAAGAACTTGTGGCAAGAGCAAGGTTTTCTGCCGCAACGCGCTGCTGAACCGCCGCGCAAGCCTGGAGATTTCCCGCAAGGCAAGCCGCATCAAGCTGCTCCCGCGCGGAGATTTCAGCAGGCGTTTCGCAGGCGCTGAGACCAAGAACGGCCAGAATTAGATATCGTTTCATGTCGTGTCTTTCTTTGTGTTATCGCAAAATTCCGCCGACATCTTCGGCGGCCACAACCGGTGCAGAGCCATCGCAGGCAACGTGAACTTTCCTTTGGTGTTCATCGCTAGAGGTATCTGGGTAAGTTGGTTTTTGAGTGACGTCTGATCCGTTGTGACCCGATCAATTAGCCTGCAATCCCGTCTCGGGTCGTCCGTCCCAACAGGGCGAGACAGTGTTTTTTGATAACTTTCAGGGAGGTTGCGCGATCCGGGAACAGAACCCCAAATCAGCAAACGCAAAAATGGCCGCGCAAGGCGACCAGATGACATCGTAGACAAAATGAATGATGGCGGTGCTGTCAGACGAATGCGAACCGGTCTCTGGTGGGACAGTGAGGCTGACCTTTAGGCCGCGCCAAGTTTGCGCCACTCGTCGAGAGCTGCGGTCCGGGTTTCCTTGAATTGGCCTCGGCTGGTGAGGCTGCGTTCCTGATTGAAGTGGTTGTAAACCGAGGAGTGGACGGAGGCGAATTTCTGCAGACTTCGCGTGCGCCTGAAACGTTGCATGGCACGTTCTCTTCGTCGGAATGGTAAGTGCGAATTCTCAACGCGGTTGTTGAGCCACCTACCTGTCTGTTGTTTTCAAGAGCCCCCAGTTCCCTGAGCGCCGCTTTGTAGGAAGCAAAGCGGTCGGTGACGATTTCTTCGGCACAACCGTGGCGCTTCATCAATTTCTTGAGGAATTTCAGTGCTGCAGCCTTGTTTCTACGCTTGGTGCCGACGGCTTCGAGCACTTCGCCCTCATGACCTACGGCACGCCAAAGGTAGTGTCTCTTGCCGTTGACCTTCACGAAAACCTCATCCAAGTGCCATTTCCACTTCGAGAATGCGCGAAGTTGCTGCACCCGCTTCCGCCTGATCTCAGAGGCAAACATCGGACCAAACCTATTCCACCAATAGCGGACGGTTTCATGGCTGACATCGATGCCCCGTTCATGCAGCAAATCTTCGACATTCCGAAGCGAAAGCGGAAAACGGATGTACAGCATCACCGCAAGGCGGATGATCTCAGGGCTTGTTTTGAAGTACTTGAATGAGACAGGTTTGATCATTCCCAGAGGCTATGCGACTGCCATGCCCACCTCAAGAAAAGTTAATTTGACAAGACCATCTCAAGCGCTATCTCTCTGACAAAACCGATCAAACACCTAGGTTAGCCTCACAAGGAAGCGAATCTCGTCTCCCTCAAACCCAACCAATTGCGGGCGCTTCACTCCGGGCAGGAGAACCACGTCATATAGCTCCTGCACAATTCCTTCTATCTCAAGCCGGGCGACCTCTCGCCCTGTCTTCAATGACACAACGCTGATCGCACAGCTTGCTGCCAATCCCTGCATCTCCATGCGGTGTTCCAATGGCAACCCATGGAAAATCTCGGACTGCCGTGGTCGTGATAGTCCGATCACAGCGTAGTCGCCGACAAAAGCGAGGCCCCGCGCAAATCCCGGCAGGAAACAGACAGGCGCGAACAGACCTGTGCGCAGATCGATCTCCCCGAATTCCCCGGTGCCCGCCTGAAGAAGCCAGATGCGACCAGCATGTAGCCTCGGAGAGTGGGGCATGGAAAGGCCACGAGCCACGGTCTCCCCGCTCGCAACGTCAAGCAAAACACCGCCATCCTTACGGTGATCCCGCCACCCATCCGCCGAATTCGTCCGTGCGATGCAGGTGACGAATTTTGCCCCTTTGTCATCGACTGCGAGGCCATTCAGATGACATCGATCCTCTGCGACGATCTCGTCAACAAATGATGGGGTCCATATCGGTTTGAAGCTTCCTAGCTCTGACAAAGTAGCCAGACAGTTGAAACGTGTAACCGCGAAAATAGGTGTCCCCGCGGGAGAAACCGCGATGTCGTGGACGTCCACGTCACCCGTGGTGTGACCCGAGACCGGAACAAACACACGGTCAAACCCATCGTGGCTTTGGCCAGGATCCAGAAAATTCTCAAAGCGCCAGATCTGATACTTAGAGGACATCCACAGCCGAGATCCAGAGACCGCCAACCCCATACAGCGGTCAAAAGTGCGCTCAAAAACTGACAACTCGCCTGTCTCAGTCCGCCCCAACAAAAATAGCTTGCCCACTTGGTAAGTCGTGAACGCAATCGAAAGGTCCTGGTCTTCAAGCCATTCAGAGAATGCTTCTGCTCCGGTTAAAGAAAACGCGCTCTCAGACATACTGTCTCCCATTCAGGTGGTTCCAGAAAAAACACCTTGTTAAGGAAATTCAATCGACGCTTCTTCGTTCTTTTTACCACCGATTACGGAGCAAAGGGATCTTCATACCCAAATAGAAGCGGCATCAAGAACTGGCCATCAATAGGATCAAGCGCGTCTTCATAGACATCGTCAATCGCATTCACAGTGGCCGTTACGCTATCGGCAGTTCCGTCGAATAGCGACATGACCGATTTGGCAGCATTGACCTCTGACATACCTTTCAAAACTGAGAAATATGCGCCGATATCGGTCTTGGTTTCCAAATAGGCACGATCCGCGATTTGCTGATCGATGAATTCCTGCGTTTGACCCGGCGACGGATCGGCCTTGGCACCTCGCAGGACTTCAAGGATAAACGCATCGCGGGCTACGATACCGTCGTCGAGCAGGCCGACCCAGAAATTAAACCCACCAGCATCCGGTGTTCTACCCAAGACGTTGGTGTAAACCGTTTCTGCAAAGATCGTGTTGGATGTCCCCGGTGGGTATTCGATCTGAGTTTCAGGCTGACCGACAAATAGTGATGCCATCTGCTCCAGCGTCGTTCCGTTGGTGTATGCCGTCGCCCAGAAATAGAGCCCCAGCGCATCCGGCGCGCGGTTGAAATAGGCGATATACAGTTCGATGATCGGCGCAAATTCTTCTTCTGTAAGCTGCCCCGGCCCATCAAAGAAATCAAACCGCATTGGTTGACCACCAAACAGCGGCAGCTCGGTTGCGAAATCGAGCAATTCGATAGTTTGGATATCATCAGTCCCATCGCCACCCGGACGACGATCTGTGATCAGGCTGGTGAATTGACCGATGCTGATTGTGTAGCTGCTTTGGTCTCCAGAGAATGTCACGCGATCAATTCCCGGCCCGCCGGCAAGGGCATCGTCCCCACGCCCGGGGTTGATCACATCATCACCTTCCAAAGCAATGATCGTATCACTACCAGCCGTGCCATTCAGGGTTTCTGCCTCGAACGTTCCAAAGATCAATTCACCACCTGCCGTAACCGGACCAATCTCAGCGCTGGTGACACTTTCGACCGTGCCAAAATCGTCCTCATAGCCATAGATCACTCGAATGGTTGACCCGACATCGGCGGGATCAACCAGATGAGTGGCTCCAGTCGCGCCCGGAATATCCACCCCGTCTCGCTGCCATTGATAAGTCTGCGATCCGGCCACTATGCCTTCAATATCGTCAACACCTGAAACATCAGCCGTCAGGATTTGACCTTCGTCGGTAGAGCCAATGATAACCACATCCCCTGTCGGTTCGACATTTCCGTCCTGCAGAAGAAAATCGTCAAATGTGATCGTAGAGGCCGAAACACCATCCCCTTCGATCCGAAGAACACTGCCATTGTCAAAGGTCAAAATAGCACTGCCATCTTCAGCCGTTCGGATCGCGTTAAGCGCATCTTCCCGCGCAGTCGAACCCTGCAAATCAATCTGGTCACGGCCAAGTTTGAAACCGTTGATTTCTGAATTTCCCGGGCTTTCGCCGTTAGGGCCAAAACCGTCGCCGAATGGGTCGATTACTTCGTCCAGCGTCGGATCAACGTCAAAAACACTAACGGGGTACACATACGGGATCTGGACCGCGTTGCTTTGAACAAAGTTCAGGTTTCCAGCCTGATCCGTATAGGTTCCTTCAACCGTCAGGAACCTCTGAGTATGTTCAACGTAAGGAAAGAAACGATCGTCAATGCCCGTCTCAATTTGACCATCAACACGCCAGATCCAGCCGTCGAAATATTCCCACGGCTGCAGCCCATCAACGTCACCCAATTGCGAAACATCTACTGTGAACTCCGGATTGCTCCAACTGTCAAAGCTGGTTGAGATTGCTAGATCACCTGTGGTTGGGTCGTTAACCTGTGTCACGTCAAATGTGATGGTGGATGTGACAAGACGATCAAAACTGTCACGAATTGTGTATTCCACCACATCCAGCGCATCCCCATTCAGGTTGGCATTGGGGGTGTAGGTAAAGGTCTCGTTGCCCAGATCATACAATACTGAACCGTTGACCCCGGTCTCGATACTATCAAACAAGAACGCATCGCCTTCAGCATCAGTATCGTTGTTGAGCGGGCTGTCTGGCCCAACTAGGTCAATCGTAATGCTGCTGTCTTCGGCAACAGTGTAGGTATCCGCAACGGCCACGGGTCGGTCATTGCGGGCTACGGTCACGTCCACAGTAGCTGTGTCTTCAAGACCGCTGGTATCGCGGATGGTGTAGGTGAAGGTGTCACTACCAATATAACCTGGCGCTGGAGCATAGGTCACTTCTGAACCATCTGCTGCAACCATGACGGTGCCATTGGCCCCGTTGGTCTCTGAAACAATGGTAAATGGATCACCGTCAACATCGCTGTCTTCGCCATCAGGATTGCTGGCATCTGAAACGCGTGGATCGAAAGTGCGCGGGTTGTCCTGTTGCACAAACAACAGATCGTCCTGTGCGACAGGAGCGTCAGTTATCGGTAAGACGTTAACTGTCCAGCCTGCAATGCTTGTGTTTCCATCTCCGTCGGAAAGCGTGTAACTACCCTCCAAAACGCCATTAAAGTTGGCATCTGGTGTGACACGGATCAGTCCACCACCGAGATCTTCAAGCGTGCCTGCGAATTGGGCCGTAGCCTCCACGGTTGCGAGCGAGAGATCCTGTTCGAAGAAGTCCAAATCATTGTCGAGGAGGTTAAACTCAATCGCGACATCTTCATTCACAGTCACCGCGTCGTCCACAGCAATGGCGGGATCATCAAACTGGTCAATGTATACCGTTAGTTCCCCGGTGGATTGCTGGCCAGTGTCATCTTCGACGATGTAGAATAGCGTGTCCGAACCAAACTGGTTCTGTAGCGGCACAATCTCGATATGCTCGTCCGCGTTGATAAAGGCGGTGAAAAGCGTACCGCTGTTGCCACCGATCTGTGCCAGGCTCAACGTGTCCTGACCATCCGGGTCGATGTCATTGGCAAGGACATCAATGGTTAGCGTGTAGTCCTCGGGCCCCGCGATCACATCGTCTACTGCGGTTGGCGCATCTGGTTCCGGCGTGATTGTAAGGTTGATCTCGGCCTGTGTGCGATTGCCAAATTCATCTTCGACAAACAGCTCCAGCGTCTCATCGCCAAAAGCATCGGGAAGACCTGCGATCGTCAGCGTCTCATCGGTAAAGCTGACCTCCACCTTGGGCAGGTTTTCATCCTCCACCGAGGCAAGCCCGGCTTCCACGCCCACATGAACTCCGACGATCCGGAAATCGTCGCCATCAGGATCTGAGCCAGCGTCTAGCGGGCGAATGGTGATCTCGCTGTCTTCCGCCAGAATGAAGGTTTGGTCCGGGACAATCGGAGCGTCATCACGAGTTTCGACGCCAACGATCACAGTCGTCACCTCGGACGCGCCCCCAAGGCCGTCAGTGGCTCTGTAGGAGAAGTTGTCAATGCCGGTGAAGCCGTCATTCGGGGTATAGAGGACAGATCCGTCAGGATTGACGACGAGCGTTCCGTTGCTGGGATCCGTGTTGGCCGAATAGATCAGACGATCTCCGTTCAGATCACGGTCATTGGCCAGCGGCGCGATCAGGGTCGACTCACCCGTCGGAACGTCAACGAAGTCCGGCAGCGCGTCGGGGTCCACGTTCAGTTGTTCAACAGGACCAACTGGCGCGCTGGTTGTTGAAATGACTTGCCCGAGACCGTCCACGAAGAGAACGCGCACGGTCAGATCAGACCCGACATCGTCGGCGGTCACAAGATAGGTTTGCTCCTGCGCGTTTTCGTTGATCTCTACGCCGTCGCGCAGCCACTGAAAGCTGAAGTCGCCCTTGATGCCATCGGGATCGTCAATGCCCACGGGGTTTGCGGTGAGGAGTTGGCCTTCGGTTGGATCCCCTTCGATGACAGGCGCTCCGGTGGAAGCGAAATTGGTGATCGGATCGCCAAAGAGGACAAGGCTCGGCGCCGCACCCCGTCCGATGATGATGTCGTTGCCTCCATCGTTGTTGACGTCCCCTGCTTGAGCCAGGTCGACACCCATGCGGTCGTTAGCGTCGCTATTGACAACAAAGCCGTCCGAACTGGAGAAATCCTCAAGTTCGAAAATATCACCCCAGCCGGTCTCGGTGCCATAGAGCACGTAAGTTGCGCTTTCCCAGGTGGCGGTGTTGGAGATATCCTCTCCGGTGTCGGGATCGTCAAGATTCTCTACGTATAAGTCGTTGACTGTCAGAACAATGTCGTCAAAGCGGTCGTTGTTCAGATCGTCAACGATATCAACGACCGTCGCACCGATTGCATACGCGAAACCGGGTTGGAAACTGTTGTCAGATGGATCGAACGGACGTCTGAACCCATCCCGTAACGCGAAGGTGAAAACAGTACCGTCCGAACCGTCGAGATCGGCTAGTTTCACAGGCGCATCGAACCCGCCTTCTTTGCCGAAAACAACATACGCGCGCTCAATCAGATCGCCGGGCAAATTGGCATTGTCCGTTCCCTTTGTCGTCGATCGGCCTGCGCTAATGACAATGTCGTCAATCCCATCGCCGTTGACGTCCCCGCCCCCTTCGACTGTGCGTCCGGTGCGATCCTGGCCCGTTGCAAAATCGCCCTCGATCTCGAACCCTTCGGCTTGGGTTAACGCAGACAAATCTATATTCGCGGCAAAACCCTGGTCCGAGCCAAAGAGAACATAGGCACCGCCCGTGGCCTCCGAGCTCGCATATACGCCGGGATTGTCCGGGTCATAAGACCTCAGATACTGCGCCCCGATGATGATATCGTCAAAGCCATCGCCGTTGACGTCTCCGGCAGAGGCGACAGATATGCCTGATTGCGTGAAGCCCGCCCGTCCGGTCAGGATGATGCCGTTGGTTCCATCCAGATCTTCCCGATCAATCTCGGCTGGCGTCTGGCCGGATTGCCCGAAGATGATGAAGGTTTCGCCAGATGAGTTGAAGCTCTCTGTGTAATTTGCGCCAATGGCAACGTCGTCGATCCCGTCTCCGTTGAGGTCGAACCCGCCTGCGACGAATTTCGGATAGGGATGCGAGGCATTGCCCAAGTTGATTTGAACGCCCTCGGAGGCGCCAAGCTGGTCCAATCCAATATTGTCCAGGTTGCCGTCCTGACCGAACACGATATGCGCGACATCCCTGTCCCCAACTATGACGTCATCTATGCCGTCATTATTGAAATCGCCCGCCGCAGAGATTGAAATACTGCGGCTCGGATCGGCTGCCAGGATCGAGAATCCCTCGTCCTGACCCAGCAGATAGACGTCCGTGACAGGGTCAAAGGGCTCACCGTCCTTGCCGTAGACAATGTAAGTGATCGGCGCGAGCGTCGCTGGGAAGCCCGACTGAGCCCACCCCACGGCGAAGTCGTCGATGCCGTCATTGTTGATGTCGCCCACATCGGAAACAGCAACATTTTCTCCCGTGACCTCGATATTGGCCTGAAACCCGTTCACACCGTCGAAATCAGCAGGTGACAGCTCCAGCAAAGGCAGATCTGGCACATCAATCCCGGTCAGGGTCAGGGTGCCACCGTCCTCTACGCCGATGACCAGATCACCACTAACCACGTTGAAGGTGAGCGCGTCCCGTTGGTCGGGTGTCAGCGAATTGATGTCGAGCTCGTCTATCCCGATCTCGAAGTCAGTGACCGTATCAGCGTCCATTCCAAGGTGCACCACAAAGACATCGCGTCCCGAGCCACCGGTATGCGTGTCATCTCCCGCGCCGCCAAACAGGTGGTCTTGACCTGAACCGCCTTCGACGGAGTCATTCCCGTTGCCACCATCAATGGTGTCGTTCCCTGCGTTACCGATAAGAGTGTCGTCGCCGTCGTCTCCGTTGACTGCGTCGTCGCCTTCATTCCCACTCACGCTGTCATCACCGTCGAACCCGCGAAGTATGTCGTCAAGCTCCGTCCCTGCGATGTCGTCATTGAACGCGAAGAGCACGTTCTGGAAGTAGGCCCAGGAACCCTCGATCAGCTCTCCGATCGGACGGTTACCGCTGCTAATAAAGGCCAGCGAACCAGCGGCACCCGACTCCTCAAGTGTTATCGTCTGAACCGGTCCGGACGCCGGATCGTCAAATCCGCTGCCAAGGTAATTACCCTCCCCACCAGCTGTGCTGAAGGAATAGCTTGTGTTGGAGTTGCTTTGCGGGCCAATCTCCTCAACATGGACGAACTGTGCACCATTGCTGGCGTCCGACATGTCGATCCCGTTAACAAGGCCGTTTATTCCAGGGGTCAGTGTCACGCCGCTCGTTGGGTCGAATGCGCCAATCCTAGGGAAGGCTGCGTCCAGCAAGTCATTCAAAAGGAAGAACTGGTCGGTGAAGTCGAACTTCTCGATGCTCTTGGCGCGGTTCGTGAAACCGTCGATGCTGATGGTGAGGTAGCCCTCATCATCAAATCCAAACTCGCTACCCTCAAAGTCGTGGCCAAGGATGAGAATATCCTCACCTCCCCTGCCATCGAACGTGTTGTCGCCTAGCCCATCGAATGGGTCGCCCGTCACCTCCAAAAGGGACACACCGGTGTGGAACTCGTTGACTTCGTCGTTGCCCGTGATCCTCACGCCTGTATTGCCTACCACGGCGGCCAGTTCGACATTTCGAGGCAAAACATAGTCCACACTCGAGTAAACTTTGTCAAAGCCATCTTCGGCAAATGCTTCTACAACTAGGTCGGTATTGCTGTTGACGCGGTATGTGTCATCACCGGGACCGCCTAAGAGGTAGTTCGTTCCACCCCCACCGGTGAGATCGTCGGGCCCATCCCGACCTTTCAACGTGTCGTCGCCATCACCGCCGATCAGCACGTTGCCCAGAACGTTGCCCACGCCCTCAACGCCTTCCGTACCGGTAACCGTTAGATTTTCCACATTTTCGGGTAGTGTGTAATCGACTGAGGTCTGAACCGTATCGGTCCCCTCATCAAAAAGTTCCAATACAATGTCTTCGAGGTTTGAGATGTTGAACGTATCATCACCCGGCCCGCCCGCAACCACATCTCGGCCCAACCCGCCTTCCAGAGTGTCCGCGCCAGGCCCACCATTTAGGAGGTCATTATCATCCCCACCCAACAGTAAATCGTCGTTTTCCAGGCCAATGACGATGTCATTGCTTTCTCGCCCGTCCAGATAGTCCACAAACTCAGTGCCAATCAGAACATCGGGATCCGGCGTGCCCGTATTCGCAGCGTCAAAGAGTTCTGAGAACGCCCTCGTGGTGTCGTTGAACTGCAGGAATTCGACGTCATCCGCGATGAAATCGATAGAAAAAGCCTGCCCATCGACCAGACGGGTAAGGTTGATCCCATCCTCCATTAATTGGATCAAATCGACGTCGAAAAAATCATAGTCCAGGACCACGGTATCGATGCCGTCATAGCCACGAGCGGAGTTGCTGCCACCCTTGACCTCGATGATGTTGTCATCGTCATTGCCAGCCAGATTATCGTTGAACTTGGTGCCGACGATATTCTCGACGTTTACGATAATATCCCCTTGGGCGTGCCCCCCCGTATTGGCCTGCGTCTTCATGTCGACGGTAACGCCGAATTCCGCCTCCCGGAAATCGAAGCTGATCGTGTCGATGCCATCACCGCCGTCGATGTCGTCCGCGCCAGAACCACCGAAGAACCAAGTGTCTTCTGCGTTACCACGGATCAGATCAGCGCCTTGGGATCCGATGATCTGTTCAAAGCCTTCGAAGGTGTCAGTGGAGATGGAGAAGGTCTCGATCCGGGTAACTTCCTGTTCAGGCGTCAGGAACTCAGGCAAAAACGGGATATCATCAGGGATGTTCGGAGCATCAGCAAAGAGCGGGGTAGTGAAATCGAACACCTCTTTCGGTGTGATCGGCGTGCGCTGTGCTGTGATGTCATCACTGGGGTCGTCATTGCCCTGGTCATCCAGAACCTCATAGGTGAAGCGGGACTCAGAGGTCCCGGTCTCTACAGTACTATCCTCGACAAATCCGCTCAGCGTCTCAGTGTCCAGACTGTCGGTCCATACGAACTCAAACTCGGGCGAATAGTGCCGCACTTGTCCTGTGCTTTGCCCCGCACGTACGCCGACACCCGCCATGATAATCTCGACACCGATCTCCAGAACGCCATAGTCAAGTGCGTCATAGCCTTCGCCACCGTCCAACACATTGTCACCATCGCCGCCGGTAACAACGTCGTCGCCCAGCCCACCGCGGATTTCGTCATTTCCATCGCCACCGGACAGCACATCATTATTCTCGCGGCCGTCGATGAAATCGTCGCCATCGCCGCCTCCGATGAAGTTCTCTCCATCGTCGCCTCGCAGGTCATCATCGCCATCGCCGCCCTGAAGATTTTCGATGTTATAGAGAATTTCCTCGTTGGCTGTGCCCGTTTCAAGATCCGCGACAACGTCGACAACTTCGGTAATTAGGCGCAGAATTCCACCCTTGGCGTGGACTTCGTTTTGGTTCCAGCTGGCCGTATCGATGCCTTCGCCGCCATCAAGGAGATCCCGACCAGTGCCCCCGTGCAGGATATCATTCCCTAGACCGCCGTAGATTAAATCGTTGCCAGCATTGCCGAAAAGATTGTCGGCCCCTTCAAAACCGTGGATGATGTCGTCACCATCCCACCCGATTAGTTCGTTGCGCTCGCTATCGCCGAAGATGACATCGTCAAACTGGGTGCCAATAACATCTTCGATGCCGCCCGCCAGAATGTCACCAGTTGCATAACCACCCGTCAGAAAATTGGTAGAGAGGTTTATCTGTATGCCCGAAATGCTGGCTTCAAAGCTGAGGAGGTCTTCGCCTTCTCCTCCGTCAAAAATCTCCCGGTAATCCCCTGCGACCAGGTCGTCGTCTCCGTCGCCTCCAATCATAGTGATTTGGGCATTCATGGCCCACAGGCTGACAGGTGTATCTGTTTCGAAGGTTTGGTTGTAAGAGCCAAGAACATCGTCGCCGTCGCCACCACTAAGTGTCGCGGAATTGATTTGCGCAGCATAAAGAACGTCATTGCCTTCGCGACCTTCGAACGCGAAATCGGTCTCATAACTTCCGCCGACAATGATATCACGATGCGAGGAACCGATAATGTGTTCCCATTCATCGATTTGGAATGAACGACCGCCTGGGCGTGCGGCAATTATTTCCCTTTCAGTAACGGTTTCGGTAAGAAACTTCGAAACACCTTGATGCAGGTTTTCATCCCGCTCGACCCCTTCAGGTTTGGCAATAATACCGTTCACACCCGCTGTTGGCTGGATGTATAGCGGGTTCTCCACAACGAAGCTGGTAGTCGGGAAATAGCCGATGATGAAACCTTCAAAGAAGCTGTCCCGGCCCCGGCCCTCTGGCTCTTGGAATATATGCCATGAGAAGTCGCTCTGACTAAAATCAAGAACGTCTAGGTCATCGACAAAAGCCGTAGTCCCACTACCCCCCAAGAAACCATCATAATCGACGGTTCTGTCACCCCAGATCTGAACGGTGTCATTGCCCTCTCCTCCCACAAACAAGTCTCTGGATTGGTTGTCACTGAAAAGCTGGTCATTGCCTGTCCCGCCATAGATGACGTGATCGTAGGCGGAATCGGTGTTGGGCGAATTGGCCTCGGTCCTGACAACGTCGTCGCCGCCGCCTGCATAAATCTTCTGATCAATATCGGGCGAGGTGTGGATGATATCGCCGCCGTTGGTTGCGACGATATTCTCAATGCTTTCCAGAAGGTCTACTCCTTCCAGATTCCCAGTTACCACATCAGAGATGTACTTTGAGACTTGCTGTTCCCCCGGCAAGCCCGTGTTCACTACGACAATACTCTGGGGCAGGTCGTATTGGCTATTAATGCCAAAGCCGGTATTCTCATAATCCACGAAGTCGATGGGGTTCGACTCCAGATCGGCGTATTTGACGGTGCCATTTTCTCCCAGAATATCGTCGATCAGATCGTTTCCAAGACCGCCAACATAGTTGTTTATGCCAGTTCCGCCATCGAGATGGTCGTCACCTCCATCTCCAATCAGTATATCATTTCCGGCACCGCCGAGGAGCAAGTCACTGCCGTCTAGGCCGCGGATTTGATCGTTACCGCCTTTGCCGCTGATCTTGTTGACATCATCGTTGCCGATTAAAATGTCTGCGAACTCGGAGCCTTCGATATTTTCGATGCCGCGGATTACGCCGGACTTCCAACTTTTGATGTACGCTGGGGATGGAACCTCTCCGACCGAGTATTCAATCTGGTTGGCATCAACAATGACAAGCTGGTTTTCGCCATTACCATCTTCCGTCGCGTCAAAGATTACGCTCGGAGGTATGTAAAAGGACTCCCGGTCCGCATCGTCAGTCGAGCCCAAGAAAACATTCACGCCCGCGGTTGACGCTTCGTAATTGACAGTATCAATGCCACCTTCGTCATCGATATGGTCCAGGCTCGCGCCACCAGGTGCAATGTTGTAAACGTCATTGCCCAAGCCCCCGAGCAGGAGGTCTCCCTGGAAGGAGAACGGATCGTCGGATGCCGGATTGTCGCCGCTGGAAAGCTGGTCGTTTCCGCCGCCCGTCAGAAGGATGTCGAGGCCCTCCGCCCCAAAAACCCAATCCCGGTTACCGCGCTCCGGATCATCTGGTGACGGGACATCCGTTGTGATGCGCGGCGCTCCGTTCGGCAGTCCCGGTGCGGGCGGCGAATTCTCCAGGGTCGTAGCAGTCGGCGAGACATAAACGACATCTCTGAAGATGGACTCGGTCTCAATGTACTGGTCGAACTTGCGCAGGTCTAGACCGTCATCACTGAACAGGATCAACTCAATGTTCTGGAGGCGATCAGTGCCTTCGTTACCGTCTACCACCTTCCCATTGTCAACGATGGATTCACGCTTGTCCCAAACGACCCAGTCCCCGGTCGCAGTCCCATTCTCTACAATTGCGGTTAGGCCGTAAGCCTCGCGCGGGCCCGAATAGACCACCATGTCCGCGCTATCTTGGGCGTCATCGCCACCATCGAGAATGTCATCGCCACGACCGCCAATAAGAACGTCTCGACCTGCGCCACCCAACAGCGTATCGTCAAATTGACCGCCATAGATGACGTCATCTCCCGCGAGACCATCAACTGTGAGTCCTGAATTGGCCGTGTTAAACGCACCCTGAAGAAAATCACTCCCGGAAGTGCCTTGGGATAGGCTAGACAGAAAATTGTCGTTGTTCAGGTAATCACTTGTTATTGCTTCGATGGGGGCAAGGATTTGTTCGTCAATAATCGCTTCTGCTTGCGTAATAAAATTCTCAACCGTGTCCTTGAGATCATCCAAGATGCCAATTGACGGCAAATCGGGCAGAATGCTTTCTGCGAATGATCTGAGCGCGTCATTGATGCCCAATTTGTCGAGCACCCACTCGAAGGCCGCCTCCAGTGGCTTCAAAATCCACCCGAAGATGGAGCCCAATGCATCAATGACCGGCCCTGCCTTGTCTACAGCTGGCTGAATATAATCCGTAACACTGCCAATTGCGTCCGTTAGCGATTTGACCCAACCGATAACCGTTGTCAGTGCCTCAAGCGGCTTCGAGTCAAAATCGTCTGTTAGATCGCTCAGACCCTCTGCAATATTGTCCAGGAACTCTTTGGCATCTGTGAGATCGCCATTCTGCCCGATCCGACCGTTATTTTCTGCTGCAGCCTTCGCAATCTGAAGTTTCAGAGCGTCCTGAAGGCCGTCGTCGTCGTCTTCTTCGAGGAACGGTAGATCTAATGAGAACTGGCTTTCTGCACGAGCCAAATCCTGATCTGCGGAAGCAAATTTTTGAGAGTAGACGTCCGCCGTTATGGCCGCAACTTCAGAAGCCTTGATCACCTTGTCGAGCGCATCGTCAGCTTTTCTGAGGAACTTATTGAATCTGCCCATTGTGGGCTTAAGCTCTTCGATTTTTTCTTCGAGGGATTCTATCCTGTCCTCGAGTGTTTTTGTGATTCCTTTGATGGTCTCTGCGGCGGACTTTGTGGGGCCGAGCTTGCCAAGAATTTTCGATGCAACCTTGAGAACTGTGACCTCTTTCTTCAGCTTGTCGACTTGGTTTTCGAGCCTCGTCACTTGATCGGTGATCTTGAGGACCTTTTCCACGGCCTCTTGTACATCTGACGATACACCTTGGGTCGTGTACATCACGCTGGCGAAGTCACGCAGCCTTACTGCAAGCGATTCCCGAAGCGTCGGATCATCATTCGGCTGGTCGCCGTCTGGCGTTTCGTTTTCCATGCTTTTCGTCCCCCAGTGCTGCAGCTGCCATTTTCAGGGGCGAATTGGCACATAGGAAACCTTACGGCTGATGTGACAATGCGACCAAGGGAGCATCAAACAAACAGCATACTCGTAAAAAATCGATGCGAAGCAGACCACGTAACCCTAAACAAATAAAAAAACATTTGAATTGCAAGTTTATTTTGAAATCTACACATGTGACTGATAGTGCTGTCATATTGAGGCTTCTCATATGGTAGTGTCAGACCAATTCGAACTCGTCTCTACTAGGCCAGTGACGCTGCCCTTTATGCCGAGCAAAGACCACGCCACTCGGCAAGAGCGGCGGTACGATTCTGCTTGAAATGGTCTCTTTGGGAAAGGCCGTGCTCCTGATTGAAGTGATTGAAAACGGTTGCATGGACGGAAACGAATCTCTGCAAACTTCGCATACGACGAAAACGGTGCATGGCTCGTTCTCGCCTTCGAAAAGGCAGATGAGAAGGTGCTGTCAGACGAATGCGAACCGGTCTCTGGTGGGACAGTGAGGCTGACCTTTAGGCCGCGCCAAGTGATCAGCCCCACCTGAGTGGTCCAATTTGATTGTTAGTGCATGATCGGCCTTTGGTCCATCTGGACGATGGTTTCCGGGGCCGGAGGGCGATAGCCCAGAGCACTATGTGGGCGCTTCGTGTTGTAGTGTTTCCTCCATTCCTCAATCAGGATTTGTGCTTCTCGCAGGCTGTAGAAGATCTCACCGTTCAAGAACTCGTCGCGGAACCTGGCGTTGAAGCTTTCGCAATATCCGTTTTCCCAAGGTGAACCTGGTTCGATGTACGCGGTCTTCGCGCCAACCGCTTTGATCCAGTCCTGCACGGCCTGCGCAATGAACTCCGGGCCGTTGTCAGACCGAATGAACGATGGAATGCCGCGTAGGATGAACAGGTCACTCAGCGCATCGATGACGTTGCCTGAATTCAGTTTTCTATCGACGCGGATCGCCAAACATTCTCGACTGTATTCGTCGATGATGTTGAGCGTGCGGAATGCATTCCCATCGTCGGTCCGGCAATGCACGAAGTCATATGACCAGACGTGATTGCGCCGCGCCGGCCGAAGTCGGGCACATGATCCGTCATTCAGCCAAAGCCGCCCTTTCTTTGGTTGTTTCATTGGCACTTTCAGCCCCTCCCGTCGCCACAGGCGCTCGACACGCTTGTCGATTACATGCCAGCCAGCGTCTCTCAGCAACGCAGCGATCCGACGATAGCCATATCGGCCATACTGACGGGTCAGCTCGATCATATCCGCGACCAGGCGTTCTTCATCAGCGCGTCCCACGGGGACTTTGCGTTGCGTGGATCGGTGCTGCCTCAGAACGCGGCAAGCGCGGCGTTCCGAGACCTTAAGCTCCATACGAACACGGTCAATGCAGGCGCGACGACGAGCGGGGCTTAGAAGTTTCCCTTAGCAGCTTCCGCCAGGATCAGCTTATCTAGCGTCAGATCAGAAACGGCTTTGCGCAACCGCTCGTTCTCTTTCTGTAGCCGCCTCAGTTCCTTCAATTGGTCTGTGCCCATTCCGCCGTACTTCTTCTTCCAGCGATAGAACGTTTGTTCAGTCACACCGATCTGTCGAATAGCGTCCAGACGCGGCATTCCTTGCCCCGTCAGAACCTCAACCTGCCGCAGCTTCGTGACAATCTCTTCCGGCTTTGGTCGCTTGTTGGCCATGTGTTTCCTCCGTTTTCCTAAACATAGTGGAGGACCACTTCAGTGGGGGGAAACCAGGCGGAACGGGATTCGAGACCCCGGTCCGCCCGTCATCGGTCATCCCTTATACCGTGAGCAATGCCTGAGTTCGCCCAGTTGACGATCCAACGCGAACAGCGCTTGAGACATGCTGTCGGCTTGGTCGTCGTACTTACCGTTCGGGAACGCGACAACCTCGGATAGAAAAACCGCCTTCCAGGGCGCGCTTTGGGGGAGTCGGACCTCGCACCGTTCAATCTTCGGCGATTGCAGGGCCATGCGTTCTACCTTGCCCAACTTGGGCTTATGGGGACGGATACCGATTGGATCTTGCTCGCGTAGATGGTCATAGACACCCCGCCCTGCCCCGACGGCTTCAACGATGAGGAGGTTTGGCTTCCAGAGATGTCGCAGCCTAGCTGCTTCACGCAGAAGGTCGGGTTGCAGTTGTTGGGTGCGGTGTACGTCCAGAAGGTCGATATGGTTGCCGATCAGGCCCCAAGTCGTGCAGACCGAGTGGTCGTTGGACTCGCCTGGGACAGAGGCAGTATCCCAGCTTTGGATAATGCCCTCGTAGTCGGATCTGCGCAGGTTAGGCGGAATGGTCCCGAACCACTCCGCCCGGATGATGTTGCCACCCGCCGGAGTCGGATTCTGCTGATACTGTGCCTCAAAGGCCCGATGGCCCATGCTGCGCTGGTACTGGTCCAGCTCGTCTTTTCCCATGTGTTCAGGCAGAAGGATATTGCCGGGCGCACGCGGCCAGACCATCGTGTCGGATAGGTCAATCTTCCGCTCACGGGTCTCGATTGCGGGCAGAACCAAGAAATCCCAGTCTCCAGTTGCGATAAGCCGTCCAGGGAGATCACCTTCATGCAGGCGTTGCGCAACCACGATGATTGCCCCTTCCTTGGGAGAATTGAGGCGTGTAGCCGCGGTCGAATTGAACCATTCCCAGTTTGCTTCGCGCCTTGTCTCCGAGGAGACCTCGTCAGCCTTCATCGGATCATCGATGATCAGAATGTCGCCACCTTTGCCGGTCAGGGCCCCTCCGATGGATGTGGTCAAGCGCAACCCTCCCTTGGTCGTCAGGAGTTCTTCAACGGACGCCTTCGCTGGGTCGATCAACAACTCCGGGAACACCGCGCGATACCAATCCGTCTGCAGAAGGTGGCGGCTCTGGCGGCTGAACGTTTCCGCAAGGCTGGCCCCATAGCTAATCGTTACGAACTTCTTCATCGGGTCCCGCCCCATTGCCCAGGCCGGAAACACGACGCTGACGCAATGCGATTTGAGATGCCGTGGCGGCATCAGGATCAACAGCCTGCGTACCTCGCCGCGGAAAACGCGCTCCAACTGATAGCAAATGGCACGGATGTGGTGGCCATAATAAAACTCCCTGCCCGGGTTCAGTTCGTAGAATGAGCGCTCCACGAAGGAGCACAAATTGTTACAGTAAAGCGCGGTGAGAAGGTCAGAAGGCGTCATCATCGTCATCTTGGTCTTCCTCGGTTTGATTTGTGTTTTCGGACTCTGCCGCCAATTCGGCCTCCGCCTGCTCCATGATGCCGACCCAGTCGGCGCGGTGCTTGAGCACTTTGATGTCGTCTGGCGTGACTTTCAGGGCAGGCGCTTGAGCGACCTGGCCTTCATCTGAGCTCAGGTTTTCAGTAACAAACTTGACCGCGGTCATGTCTCCCTTCATCGCCTTCATCAACACCGCCACCAACATCGCCTCGTCCTGTGTCATCGACACTTGCGTGCCGTTCTCGATGACGACGATCTCTTTTGAGGCCAGCCTCTTGAGCTTGGCTTCGATAGAGGCCGCTTTCTTTGGTTTGCCGGATGGATTACCAGATTGCCCTTTCTTCCACTGGGTATTCTTTGGCGGGTTCTTGTAACCTGGGCCCTGACTGCCAGTCGGTTTGGTACTCTTCGCCATCAGAAGTCCTCCCCAACTTTGGGGTCGCCTTGGCGCACACGGGCAGCAACACTGTCGAAAGTTTCACCAGTTTCGGCGTGGACCGCCTTGCCGCCTGTCATCTCCTGCCATCGCCGGATCGCGAGATCGACATAGGCCGGCTCGATCTCCACGCCGACGCAGCGCCGACGCGTGCGCTCCGCCGCGAGCAATGTCGTGCCGGAACCGAGGAAGGGATCGAGAACAAGATCACCGGTCTCAGTGACGTCGAGGAGCGCATCCATGACCATGCGGATTGGTTTGACGGTTGGATGCACGCTGAAGTCATCATCCGCGTCGGTCCGTCCGCCGGTTGCACCGGAATAGGACCAGACATTTGAGCGGTTTCGGCCATATTTGCCGAGCTGCACGTTGTTTTGGTGCCCGGCCCCCGATCTGCGCGCCACGAAGACAAACTCGTGCTGACTCCGGTAGAGGCTGCCCATGCCGGGTTGGGCCTTCACCCAGACACAGATGTTGAGCAACTCGAGGCCCAGTGTCTCCAGCGCCTCGGTCATTTCACCGACATGCCGCCAATCCATACAGGCAAAAAGCACGCCACCGGGTTTGAGAACGATAGCTGCGTTGACCAACGTTTCGGTTAGAAATACAATGAAATCATTGCGGAGCATCTCGCCAGAGGCCTCGGCGAACTCGGCAAAGCCTGCGCCTGCTCCTCTCACATTCCCATTGATCCGGACGTTGTACGGAGGATCGGTGAACATCGCATCGACCTGCGCGCCCTTCAGCAGCGCCGCAATAACATCGGTATCCCGGGCGTTTCCACAAAGGATGATATGATCACCCAAGAGCCAGACATCGCCGGGTCGGGTCACGACCGTGCCCTCTTTTTCGGAGATTTGTGCGGAGGTGTCGTCGGCTGGATCAGACTCGGTGCCTTGCGCAGGAGCAAACTGAATGGCCTCGATCGCAGGCAACGAGAAGCCCGGGATTTCGATAGTTCCCCCGATTTCGATGATCTCGCTGATCTCAAGCCTAAGCGCATCATCATCCCAGGCACCGGTCTCCTGGAGCTTGTTCAAGGAAAGCGTCAGTCGGCGGATTTCGACATCGGGGAGATCATCGACCAGAATGCAGGGCACCTGGTCCGCGCCGAGTCGCTGAGCGGCCGCGAGCCGCATATGCCCATCGATGACCTCGTAGCGCTCACCCCCAGGTTTGCTGCGCACCAGAATCGGGATGCGGAAGCCGAAGCGTTCAATAGCCCGGATAACACCCTCTTCCTGGCTGTTCAGCGCGCGCCGGACCCGGCGTGGGGCCGCGTCGATGAGATTGACCGCGAGCCAGAGAAACGCCAGTTCGCGGAACAGGTCGTTCTGGCCGTGAAGTGTTGTCCTGTCGGCAGCGATCTTGCCAGACTCTGGCGTGGTCGACGGCGTTTCGCAGCCTGGCTGCGGCTCAACCGTAATGTCTTTTTGGGATTTGTGATCAGATAGCTTGCTCATGTCTCGCATCCTTCGGGTTGACCTTGGGATGCGAGAATGAAGCTGGAAACAGTCGAAGCAGCAGAGACAACCAGACGATTCATTCTGCACCCAAAGTGGGTTGCATGATCGTTGGTCGAGGCCTCCTGCCGCGACGGAATATGGAAATGTTTACCACGTTTTCCGCAGCGTTCAAGATATTTTTTCTATGGTTGACAAACGCTTAGATGGGGGACAGCTCCACGCAACAGAGGACTGGACTTCCACTGCGAACAGAGCGTCATTGGTGCCACGCCCGGTTCGCAGTCCGGGCGCTCTTCGGTAGGACCGGCATGTTGCCAGGCCCGACACAGCTGAGGAGACCATTATGACCAAATCCACCGACATCCCGCCGCGCGAGACCAAATCCGCTCTCTTGCGCAAGCTTCTGTCGCGCAAATCCGGCGCGAACATCACCGCTTTGCAAGAGGCGACCGGCTGGCAAGCCCATTCCGTGCGCGCTGCGCTCAGCACCCTGCGCAAGGCCGGCTATGCGATCGACAGGATGCCCGCGAAGAAGCCAGGGGCTTTGCCTGTCTACCGGATCACCGCCACCCCGGAAGCCGCATGAAACTTCCAACCGTCGCAGAGATCGAGACCATGGACCGGGCGGCGCTGATCGCCGCCTGGGACCATCTCTTTGGAACGCCCGTACCAAAAAACCTGAGCCGACCCTTCCTGCGGCGCTTCATCGCCTTTGAGGCCCAGTCCCGCCAACGCGGTGGGCTGCCCCGCGGTTTTGTGGCGGATCTCCAAAAGCGCGCAGCGGGCGCGCAGGCAAACACACCAAAACTCAAACCCGGCGGCCGCCTCCTGCGGGAATGGAACGGAAAGACGCACACCGTTGAAATCGTGGAGATCGGGTACCGATGGAACCACGAGGTCTATCCCTCCCTTTCGGCTGTCGCCCGCGCGATCACTGGTGCGCGTTGGTCCGGGCCCCGCTTCTTCGGTTTAAAGGAGAAGGGTTGATGGCCCCCCAGAAGAAGACCCGCTGCGCGATCTACACGCGTAAGTCCTCCGAGGAAGGACTGGACCAGGGCTTTAACTCGCTCGACGCCCAGCGGGAAGCCTGCGCCGCCTACATCGCCAGCCAGAAACAGGAAGGTTGGGTTTTGGTTCCGGGCCACTACGATGATGGTGGTGTTTCCGGCGGAACGCTCGACCGACCGGCACTTCAACACCTGCTATGCGAGATCGAGGCCGGTCGCATTGGCATGGTTGTGGTCTACAAGATCGACCGCCTCACCCGGTCGCTGACTGACTTCGCCAAGCTCGTTGAACGCCTTGATGCGGCGGGCTGCTCTTTCGTCTCCGTCACCCAAGCCTTCAACACCGCCTCTTCCATGGGACGGCTCACCCTCAACGTGCTGCTGTCTTTCGCCCAGTTCGAGCGGGAGGTCACCGCCGAACGCATCCGCGACAAAATCGCGGCTTCCAAGAAGCAAGGTCTCTGGATGGGTGGCCTGCCGCCCTTGGGGTATGACCCCCACCCCGATCCAAACACCCGAGAGCTTGTCATCAACCCGGCCGAGGCCGAAACCGTCCGTGCGCTCTTTCAACTCTACGACGACCATGAGTCCCTTCGAACCGCGACCGAAGAGGCGGGCCGTTTGGGGTTGCGCTCAAAGCTTCGCAGCTTCACCTCCGGACGCATGCAAGGTGGTGGCCCGCTGTCTCGGGGCCAGATCCATCACATCCTTATGAATCCGGTCTATCTCGGGAAAATCCGACACAAGGATCACCTTTGGCCCGGGCGACATCCTGCCATTGTCGACGATGCGCTCTGGGCCCGCGTCCAGCAGAAGCTGCAAAAAACCGCCATGCGCCGACGCGGGGCGGCCGCAGGATCAACGCCGGTCCCGCTCACCGGCAAACTGCGGGACGAGACCGACGACCGACTGACCCCAACCCACAGTGTCAAATCCGGGCGACGTCATCACTACTATATCTCCAATCGCCTGGTCTCAGGCGGGACTGACCCCACCGGCTGGCGGCTTCCGGGGCCACGATTGGAAGCGGCGATCTGTGCCCTCATCGCCGACCATCTTGAGCGTGCGGCCCATGATCATCATGTGTTGGCGCAGCCAGATCTCCGGGCGGGCCGCGAATTGCTCACCGTCGCACGCCCGCTGGTGCAAGCTCTGCGCCGGAAAGATGCCGCGATAATCTGCGCGCTGATCGTCAGGGGCACGATCGCCCCGCAGATGATCCAGCTGACGCTTGATCGTGAGCACCTCGCCAGCCAACTCGGCGTTGCCACAGACGAGATGGCACCCGATCTCCACCAACTTTCCGCGCCAGTTGCCCTGCGCCGCCGCGGCGTCGAGGCGAGGCTCGTTCTTGGCACCCCTGAACCGACCCCTGATCCCGTTCTACTCCGGACGCTTCTTGATGCCCATCGCTGGGTCGCCGATCTGCGCGACGGCGTTTCCCTCGCCACCATTGCCCGCAACGCCGGACATCACGATCCCTACATCAGGACGCGCGGGCAACTCACGTTTCTCTCGCCAAAAATCCAGGCGGCGATCCGAGACGGTACCTTGCCGTCAAACGTTACTCTCAAGCGCATCCTCGCTGCACCCGTGCCTCTGGATTGGGATCAGCAGGAGAAGGTGTACGGGGTCTGAGGACTTTCTCGTTCATCAGGTGAAGGACACTCACATCCACATCACTGCGTGATCGCAGAATTCCCTGCAAATTCCCTGCTGCGCGGTGCAGGGAATTGCCGTTCAGACCATTGAAACAACTGGGAATTTAGCGCTGATCAGTATTTGCAGGCACGCATATCAGAAAAATTCCCTGCAAATTCCCTGCTAGCAGGGAAATCCACGGCCAAAACCGACACCCATGATGCTGGCCACAGAGACACAACGCCCAAACTCCGCCACACGCGTCTCTGAAAGGCGTCTCTGCACTGCTCGTCGACGCGTAAGGCACGGAAATCCCCGGAGAAATTCCGAGACAATTCCGTTCAATATCAATGTGTTATGTGGGTGGCGGAGGCTCAGGGAATCCAACCTTTTCACTTAAGTGCCTGTTTTATATAGAAAGAAGGCTCGCACGGGGTCGCACTGTGCAGCATTTCCTTGGGAATCCGTACAGCTTTTAGAATTTGACATCCAAATCGAACTCTGATGGGGGCACTTCTTCCCCGGAGAGTGATTCTGCGGCTGGTTGCGGTGCCTTTTACTTGTCGTAAGTGGGAATCGAATGTTTCATTTGGCTACATCTCGGTGCATTTGGTAACGCCTTGGACCGCAGCGCTGGGCACCTCGCCCCTGCCCCGCCGCGCAAGAAAAAAACGCCGCGACGGTTGAAGGTCGCAGCGGCTTATGAGCTTTAGCGGGGAAGGACGCCCCTGCCTTGTTATATGGGGTCAAATCATGTGTTTACTAGGGGGCGGCCCACGCCAAATAGGCTCGCGCATCCTCAACATGACGACCATCAGGCGCGATGAACAGATCAAGGTCAGGATAACGTGCAAGCTGGCGCTCTACGGCGTCCAGAGCGGACATGCCTGTGGGATCGTTCGCGTCGATCAAGACGGGCGCAGCGTCACCGGGACCGCCATATCGCACAATGCCCAAAGGCAGGGCGCTCTCATCCGTATCCCGCACATATGCTGACAACACGAAATACTGGAAATGCTCATCGCATTCCATCAATGCGGCGGCTGCAAACCCACCGGCGTAAAACTCAGATGTTGATCGCTCGTCGGGGCGCGTCCTCAGCACCGGGGCCACCTTGGTCGCGAGCCAAAAATGAGTCTCGGGGACTTGAGCAAGCGCCTCGCCCATCTCCAAAACCTCCCCCTCGCGCAGCAGCCTTTTGATTGTGAACATGATTTTATGCTGCAGCAGATCCTCAGTTTGCGTCTGTGGTCCGTCTGCATAGAGATCGACAGGGCGCGGAACCAGCGCGAAACGGTCCGCGTCAGGCCGAGACATATTGTTGACTTGCGCGATGCCATTATCGAGGCCGCTGCGCCGGGACATCAGGTCGAGGATTTGGGCGCCGCTCATGCTACCACCTCGCGCGCGCCTGAGTCGGCGTCCATGGGTGTATCTGTGCCATTTTCGAGGGGGCTGCTGTGTTCTGCTGACACGTTCGCAGCATCGGCGAGCACCAACGCGGCGCCATTGGCCTTGAGCGCGGCGTTTTCGGCAATCAGAGCGGCGAGTGTTGTGGCGACATCACCGCTGGGATCGCCGGGCAGGTCCGCCTTTGGGGCCTTGGGCGCGGTTGCCAAGATCGCGATGGCGGTGTCCGGTGCCATATCCGTTTCGAACGCGAGATGCTGCGCCTGATCGATCCGGCCCTCGGCCTCGGGTGCTGAGATGATCGCGCGGATGCGGGCGCGCTCTGCGGTCACGGGGTTGGTGGTGGCGGGTGTCTTGGTGGTTGTCTTGGTGGTTGTCTTGGTCATTTGCTTGTACCTATTCATGGTTTTGCTCGATTGTTTGGGCTGGCGTGACTGGGCTGAGGGTCAGGAAAAGATCACCGCCCTGCCCCACGAGCTCTGCGCGGATGTGGTCAAGGGCGCTGACGCCGTCGCCCGCATGGCGCGTGACAAGCACCGTGGGCAGGTCATCGTCTCGACCGCCGTGTCGCAAGATGCCCAAAGGCCATGACCATTCGGGATTCTCACGGCGCTGGGCGGTTAAGACGCTGTATTCGCTCAACCAATCCGCGTCCGCTATCTGGGCAGGCGTGCCGTCAGGGTTGAGGTCCGCGGGGGCAACGCGGTTGTGATCCGCGAGTTCCCCCCAAGCTGATTGCGGTGTCCGGGTCTGCTCCATTTCAAGGAGTCGCGTGTTGGCAAACCACTCAGCTGGGCCTGTGCCAGTCAGCTTTGCCCGTTCATATGCCAGATCGTATCTGGCGCGGCGTTTGGCGCCTTCGCGGGGCGGGGCGTCGGGTAAGGTGTTGGCTTTACTGGTCATTCTCGCTGCCTCCCTGCCCGTCGCTGCTGTTGTTGCCTTCGGGGTCGTCGGCGTCATCAGGGTCGGGATCGTCATTCGGATCAGTGGGCTCGCTTTGCGCGGCCTTGGCTGCTTGCGCCTTCGCCTCAAGTTCGAACAGGTCGAGCGACTCCATCATCCGCAGTTCTTTTGCCCGTTGGGTCAAAACATCCTGCCAATCACGTCCCTGCGCAGCGCATTCGTCAGCCAAGGTGCTGATGCCCGCGTCGAGCCGCTTTTGCGCAGCTGTCGCCGCCTTTGCTGGGTCGACTTCGACCTGCGGTGGGCCCGCCCACTTTGCCCGGAGAATTTGGGCGCGGCTTTGGGCGTAGGTCGTGCCGTTTGGCAGCAGCGTGGGATGCTGAATGAAATGCTCCTGCGCGAACAAATCAAGAACCCACGAGCAAAATGGCTCAAGCGTCCGGGCACGGCGTCCCTCATGACCGCGCTGGCCTTCGATGGCGCTCATCCGGGACGAGCTGAAGGATGTTTTGCTGTAATCGCCTGTGTAATTTTCGAGGCTCATGCCCAAGCCACGGGCGCATTCGGTGCGCATTTCTTTGAGAAATTCAGCGGTGTCGGGGTTCGCGGAGAGCGCTTGCTTAAGGTCAAGATCCTCGTCGGGAAGTAGATGGACGGCCTTTGCGCCCTTCACGACGATCCGATTGCTGCGATAGTATTCCGCCCGGCTTGCGACGAATTTTTGGATCATTTCGAGGCCGTCCGCGTCCGCACCCGCACCCTCGGCGCCGATGACCTGCATAATCTGCTCATAGTCCGCGTTGCTTTTGACAACAACTGCAAAAACACTTTGCAGAACAGCGGCTTGCAAGGTGGCATCGCTCAGCTTATCCAGCATTTTGCTCGCCCGGATGATCGGCGCAGCGAGAGCGACTCCGCGGGATTGCTCGGCGCGGAGCGGGTCATAGGTGTGGAACACAATACGCCGGCCGCCCGTGCCCGTGGCGGGGATGCGATCCCATGTCAGCTTGTTATTGATCCGAGGGTTACGAGACACATGCCCACGCGGATGGCGGTCGCTGATCCAGTAGGCCACAGGCACGCCGTCGCGGTTGTATTCGATGCCGCCCCGGATGTCCTTACTGCCCAGATCGCGGCGATCCTTGGGGTCGGACAGTCGCGCGGGATCAATGATCCGAATGCGTGATTGTTTTGAACTCGTCGTGCGCCGCGCCTCAAAGACAGCCAAGATCTCGCCATGCGTCATCAAGCTGCGATAGGCCTGTGCCTGCAGGGCCGACCAGTTGTGGCGTCCTGTGATATCGACGTTGTTGGCAACGTCTTGCGTCCAATCACGCCAAGCGGTTTCGATAGCATCGCCAAGTGCTGCGTTATCTTCGGGGGTATCGAAGATGGTGGGAGTCAGGGTCAGTTTGAGGCCGGTGCCAACAGCGTGGTTCACATGGTGTTGCTCCGCGCCGGCTGCAAATCCGTCGTTTTGGGTCAGGTCGATTGTGCGGGCGTCGAGGATGTCTTTGCTCGGGATCAGATCGCGATCGGCGCTTTGGGAAATCGTCGCCCAGTCAGCACAGAGATCATTAGCAGCGGATGTGGACGGCTCGCGGCCAGCATCAAATCCCATGGTCATGTCAGGCGCGCTCAGGTCGATCGTCGCGGCGCTGGGCGTTGAGGTGGGCTGCAGGGCGGCGTCCTCAAGCGTGGCGTCTGCGGCGGTGTCTGCGTCGGCGGCGTTGGCGGGGCGGAATGGGGCGGCCATGCGGTCAAGAAGGCTCATGCTGCTGGCCCCGCGACCTTAGCGCCACGGTCACGCAGGGCGTCTGAAAACGGTGCGATGTCAGGCACCGAAAACGCTCGAACAACAGCCTCCTCGATGACGATATTGCGAGGCATCTGCACCTCTTTGGCGATTCGATCGAGGGCGTTAATGATCTCTGGATCAAGTGTAATGCCGCACGGTGCGCGGCTGGTCTGTGCTGGTTTACGTCCCATATTTGGTCCTTTTCTGCTCAATTCAATTTCGCAGCGCCACTACATTTAGTGTGTTAATTCCGCTGTACTGGACTCATGTGGGGTCTCCGATTATTTATACAAGGGTTTTGAGTTTTTGTGTATTGACAGATCTACGAATCTATGAACGGCACTTGCGGTCGGCAAGGTGCGTCCCTATTTGAGAGTCAATAGAACAAAAGAAAACCCGCCGGCGCGATGAAACACCAGCGGGTCAATTTAGAAAGGTTTGTGCAAACCAATTCTCACTTCCAGCAAGAGTGAGATAGTGGCTGAGAAGCGGTAAAACAACCCCTCAACCCCGGATTTGCGCAAAAAAAAGCGCCAAATGAACCACTTCTCTCCAATCGATCCACAACATGTAGTGACCGCGCCACACTCCCCCCTGCCCGGCCGACAGCCAATGTCCCTTGGCCTGACCGGTGAGGAGTTGTTCCTCGTCGGCAACCCCGCCCCCGCCAAATTGATCAGGGAAAAAGCGGAGCAGCGGGTGATGAAAAACCGCGAGACTGCTGCAAGCCGCGCTTGGGACCGTGTAGCGACAATCGCCGTTCTCTCGCATAGTAGCTTTATCGGCAAAAGCTTCACGCTCGACGAAGACGGCAAACTGCAGAAACACACCTCGGCGACCTTCTATGACGGCAGTGTTGCGATCCGGCGTGCTGACACAGCAGCCGACCTCGCTGCAATCATCGGCGGGCTCGATCCATCCCGTGACGTGCTTGCACTGGGCCGCTTGAGCGATGGACGCGATGCCGCGCGCGTCACGACGCTTGGCCGCGCAACCGGCGACCAGATTGCGAGAACAAAGCAGAACTTTTTACACCCGGCCGCACCCGGTTGGGCGCTGCTGGATATCGACCTCGGCACCGCCACCCCCCGCGCGCGAAGGCAGATCGAGGCTCATGGCGGCCCGCTCTCGGCGCTGTACGCGGCCGTGCCAGAACTGCGAACGAGTTGTCATGTGGTGCGACCCTCCTCATCCGGTGGCGTCCATGTTGAAGGCGATCAACCCGGTGAAGTGGTTGGTTGGCACGTCCTCGTTAAACTGCAGGACGCAACAACTATTGATCACTTCATTGCTACGGTCGAACTTCGACTGTGGCTCATGGGCTTGGCGTGGTGGGCAGTGTCGTCATCTGGCAGTCGCCTCCCGCGGGGGCTCGTGGACAACACGGTTGGTGGCCCCGAACGGTTGATTTTCACCGCTGATCCTGTCCTTGATCCGGGCGTCTTGCGCGATGCGCCAGAAATGCAGGCGTTTGAAGGTGAGGCGTTGGGCACGCTGCAACTGGCACCAGAAGATGAACGGCTGGCCGAGGAGCTTTCGATCCTCGAATATCGTCTCACGAAACCTGAAGCAGATAGATTCTACCACAAGTGGCGTGTGGCTGCGGCGTGGGCGATTGTTGCAAAAACCGGAATCGACTTCTGGACGGCTTTTGATCAAGTGCATCTCGCCCGGAGCCGCGGAATTTTGTCGGATAATGTGCTGTTCAATAAAGGCGACGGCAGCAAGGGGCGGATTGGTGACGTGCTCGATTGGGCAGAGAGCCTACCCGAGGCGAGCCGCACTGGTACACTGACATACGTGTGTGATCCGTTCGAGACCTACAAAGACGGCGAAGGTAAGTTCGCGGTTATCTGGGGTGCGGATGACGAAACCCCCGTCGGCCTGTCGTTTGCCCACGGTGGGCGGGTTCAATACCGGTTTGCGCGATATATGGAAGATGGCGCCGGCCCTGATGGTGGCTTGACGGCTGACTCTGATGTCGATCCTGATGCTTCCCCGGTGCGGCGTGCTGCTGGCATTGATCAGGCAATCACGGCGGATGTGGTGCGGGGGTTGCGCGAGGCGACTCGGGACTCCCACTTCGACACTGCCGACATGGCAGCCCTGCCCCATTTCGCCGCGCTGTTGGAGCGTTTGCAGCTTGCGGCCGATGCGACTCTCACGATGCCAAATGTGCAGCTTGCTACGGTCGCGGATCTGGTCGGTGGCGGTGTTGCTGTGCAGCCGGCGTGCAAAGGTGCGCTGGTGCAGTGGCTCAGTGCCAGTGTGAACGCGAATGGTGCCGTGTCCGGCGCTGTGGTACATGAGATTGACGCGAAGGGGGACGTGCTGCGGTCAACCACGCTGCTGCCGTCCGATGACATCCGCGCTCGCGTGCTCTGGTCAGCCGGTGTGTCAGGCGTAGTGGCGGGTGATCGTGTTTTTGCCTGCGAAGAACCCTTGGCAGCGCTGCTGCTACATTCGCATTGCGACACGCCGGTGATCGCGGGCCCCTTTGCCGAGGATGACACGCGCAAGTATCGCGTGCCGTTGGCGCCGGGTGTTGACGTTGTGGCGATGTCAAAACTGCCAGAAATGGGCGGTCAATCTGCTTGGAACGCAAGCCCGTTGCGGTCGGCGTTGGCTGGTCATCAGGTCACTGTTTGTCTGTCTGATGGCGCGGGACTGTGGGCATATCGCAATGACCTACAGGCATCGGGGAAATGGGCATATCGCGAAGATTATGTGCGTTTCCAAGACTTTGTAGCCGCGCTGGGCGATGTGATCAAGGACTCAGGCGTCGTGACCGGTCCAGGGTGCGGGCTCACTGAGCGGCGCCGCGGCGTTGGCTTGGGCGAGGCCCAGCGCACCCTGTCTGAAAGCATGGCCGAGGCCTTTGACGCGATGCCGCGTCGGACGCTACGGGCAACCACCACCACTGACGGGGATGAGTGCGAAGGTGACGGCCATGATGGGGATGGCGACGAGTATGAGTGCGCACCTTATGGGTTGGTGCCTGATGACGATTCCTCGGTCGACGGCGATTTGACACCGGCCGAGCGGATGCGGCTCGCGTCCGTCGAGGAATATGACACCAGTCACCGCCTACGAAAACCAAACATCTCGATGCGGGGTTTTGTTTCCGTGACTGTGGGCGGGGGTAAGACGCACACCGCACTGGAGCAGATTACACGCAAACTGGTCGACTATCCCGAAATGCGGGTGCTCTGGCGGGCGCCGACGCATAAGTTGATCGATGAAACAGCGGCCAAGGCTGCTGACATGGGAATCCCCGTCAGCAAGTGGCGCGGGACAGCTCGGTCTGATGTGCTGCGCGGCGATCTGCCTTGGGATTCCGCGGAGCAGAAGCCTCGCGCCCGCGATCTGGACGTGGATGAAGGTGGCATGAATGTTGCCGGTATTGATGGTAATGGTGTGGATGCCGATGGTGGCGGCGACTGCGGCGGATGTCTTGCGCGAGCCATGTGCCGCAGGCTTGGTGATGTCCAAGAGGCCCGCAAGCTCGGCCGCTCAACGGAAAACGTGTGTGAGGGCATCAAGGGCGATGGTTCTGACGCCTGCCCATTTTCGCCCGCCCACGAACGCAATGAAGGCCTGAAGCGTGGCTCACTGAAGTGGATCGAGCAAACTTGCGGATATCGTACTCAAGGCGTTGGCGATGCGGGTATTTTCTTTGTCGCCGGTGACGGTGCCCTTGCCCGCCGTGTCCCTCGCGATCTGCGCCCCGTCGATGCGCGTGAGGGCTTGGAAAGCGATGGCCCTGCCGATTTTGATCTGGTCATCATCGATGAAACCAGCCCCGCAGCTTGGACATCGGTCACGCGACCGGGGCAAGGCGTGCCTCTCGACAACCTGACTTTTGATTTTGCCGCCAAGCTGGCAGCCGCTGCGGTCGCGACGCCGGGCGTTGATCAAGGCAAACGGGATAAACACCCGTGGGTTCGGCATCGCCTCGCCAATAGCGAGTTGCCGATTGAACGGATGCAAGACCCCGCCCCCGCAGATCAAGGCCATCCGGGCGCGTATGAGGCTGGCAAGGCTGCAATGATCGACATGCGGTCAACATGGGCTGCAATGGAGGTAGCAGATCAGGACTCAGGCCGAGACTCGGATGGCGAGGACAGCGGCCCCCGGGATGTGATCAGGGCGGATGTGTCGGCACGCATGGCATTGCTGCACGGTTTGCTGCTCGAAAAAGCAAGAGCCTCCGGGGGCACGGGCCCGTGTGCGTTGACCTTTGGCGATCTGAACCAGATCAGCATCACCGGCCATTGGCTTGGCGACCTCATCCGCGATGTGAACGCATATTCGCCCGTGGTTCCAAATGGTTTGATCGCGCAAGCTGGTTGGCGGGATGCCCGCGAGTCTGCGGGGGCAGTCATGGCGCTGCGTTCTGAGATCCGTGCCACAACGCGGGTTTTGCGGGCCTTGAAGCAAGGTGTAGATCGACTGGCGCCGCTTTGGTGGACAGCTGGTGTGTCGCGGGAGCCTGTCCGGGGCGATGTCGGCTTTGGTGGTGATCTGGCGATGGCGATTGACGCGCCTAGCGCGGCTGAAATCGAGGCGACGCCGGTGCTGTCGGCCATGCTCGTGCCGCTCAACGATGAAACCGGCAGCTTGTGGCGTGTTGAGACAGCATTGAGCAAGGCACCGTCACCATGGCTCGATGACGTTCCGATGCTGGTCCTCGATGCGACGTTTGAGCCGGGACTCATGGGTTATGTTTTTGACGGCATCAAAGCAGTTGCAGATGTAACCATCGAGGATGGTGATGGCGCGTATCACGTCATGGTGCACGGCCAGCGGATGTCTTACGCACAAGGCGCAGTCAAAACGCCCGTGTTTGAGATTGCTGAAGGCGTGGTGATGTCGGATGAACAGAAACGGCAGCATGATCGCCGCATGACGCAGGAGAACAACACGCAACGTGCTTTGGTCACTGCAGAGATGATTGATTTCATGTCAGGCGCAGATGCAAAGCCGTTAGCCGCGCGCTCTGGGATCATTTTGCCGAAAGCATCGGAATCATGGCTCGATGAGCAAGATGCGCTGGGCGATAGACCAGTGATGCACCACGGGGACACAGCTGGCAAAAACACCATGGAAAGGCTGCCGGGTCTGGTCCTTCATGCCCGTGCAGCCGTGTCACGTTCTGCGGCTGAGATCATGGCGTTCGCGCTCACCGGACGGCCAGTCGCGGAGCTGTCAGCATTGGGCGGGGCGTCCAGCTTTTATGACAATGTGCCAAGAGCCGTGCGGATGCGAGCGCCCAGCGCTCCAATCGTTTTGCAAGAGCGTCATCCTGATCCGATGGTCGAAGCTGTGCGGCGCTCCATCACCAACACAACATCGACGCAGTCCGCTGGTCGGGTGCGCACAGTGCGGCGGGGATCTGACGCGCCCTGCCTCGTGGTCCATACCTCGGATGTAGACTCCGGTTTTGTCATTGATCAGGCGATCAGCCCAGAAATGTGGCGAGCGATCACATCAGAGTTTGGTGAGATTCTCACGTCTGGGTTGTGGATCAGCGGGGCTTATGTTCAATCAAATCTACGGGCCGCGCTGGGCAGGAGTGAGGGTTGGGAGATGCCCCGTGAAGGCACAACGGCGGACTTCATCAAGCACATCGATGAGGCGTTCGATAAGGGCACTTTGACGATGCTTGGGCAGGATCGCGACCTGTCTGATTTTGTCCGCGTCAAGCTGCAGATGCCGGGCTCAAGATACGCCGCTGATGCGTGGGTTTGGGCGTCTGATCCGCTGACTGCGCAAGTCGTTTTGCAAGAGCGCTTTCCGGGGTGTGGGGTGAGAACTTTGACCAAATGGTCAGGGAATGAAGGTAAAATGGATGGACGGAATAAGGGTTCTCACGACGTAGATGCCCTATTTATATCTTATGATATAGGGGAAACCCGTCGTGAGGAGGAAATGGACGGAATAAGGAATCCCGCCTCATCTGACCAAAAACGCATCCAGACCACTGCCGCTGATCTCGGCGTCGTACCACTCACCAAAGCCGCTCTCTTGACGGCAAGCCCCGGCACTTGGTCACTTGGTTTGATCGAAAAATCTCGGTTCCTCAAAGCCATCAAAAAAGGGCGGGGGGTCGATCCTGATCTACTGCGTGCGGAGCTTAAAAAACTCAACCTAATTGTCGGATCGCAAGCAGCGTATCTGGTCCGGTTTAAACTGCCCTCGAACAGCGGGCGCAGTCACTGGCAATATGCTGTTGTCTGGGCACCGCCTCACGCAATCCCTGATCGCCTTGAAGTTGTGCTGGGCGAAGTTGAGAATTTGGAAATCATCGGGGGTGGATTGAGCACTACGGCAACAACCAATAAAGGAAAACAAAAATGCAGGTTTCACAAGGCGAACTAGACCAGCCAATCATCCCGAACCCGAACTGGCGGGATCGCAAGCCTAAGAATAAGAAATGGACTGAGCATGAGGCACGTTGCGCATTGGCTCACGAACGGCCGGACATGGTGCTGGTGACATGGGGCGGGAAGCTCACAGCCAAGAGCCTTTGGCTGTGTGAGTGTGGGGCGGAATACAGCGCGGCTGGAAAGGCTCTGCTTTACCGTGGGGGCAGTTGTAAGCGCTGCGGCCTCAATAAGGCCGCTAATACAAGGAGGCTGACACCTGCTGAGCTGCTTAAAAGGTTTCGGGAAGTGCACGGGGACCGCTACCATTACATCGAGTCAACTGTAACGGGGCGGGATGATTTGGTGACAATCATTTGCCCGAAGCACGGTGAGTTTCAGCAGATTGCGGCGAACCACGCGAACGGTAACGGATGCAAGGGCTGTCGGACGGACGCGGCCTCTAAAGCCCGCCGCCACACACCTGACCAATGGCTCGCAAGGTTCCGCGCAACTCATGGCGACCGTTACGAATATGACAAAAGCACTGTAACGACTGCGCACAATAAAATGACGATCACCTGCCCGGATCACGGCCCGTTTGAGCAGACGCCGGGGGGTCATGCGAGCGGGAAAGGGTGCCCTACTTGCGGTGGGTCTGTGGCCTTGGACGCAAACAAACTGCTATCGCAGTTTAGCAGGGTTCATGGCGACCGCTACTCGTATCCAGATATGGAGGGAGCTACCCGGAAATCCATGATCGCGATCACTTGCCCGGATCACGGCCCGTTCGAGCAGATGGCGGGCAATCATGCGAGCGGAAGTGGGTGCCTAAAGTGCGCTTACGAACGCGTCTCGGACGCGCAGTCCTACAATCACCGGGATTACCTGCAGCAGTTGGAATTGAAGGGCGTGGAGGCGCGCGCCCTTGCGGAGTACAAGGACTCAAAGACACCCCTGCTCCATCGGCGCGGGTGTGGCGGGGAGTGGATGGTAACACCGAACAAGGTACTGTCCCGAGATCAACACTGCCCTGCCTGTGTAGACGGCGCCTCCGACGCCGACGCCATCTACATCTGGCGCGAGCGGCAATCCGTCACACCAGACATGCCTCACGACGCCGTGAAAATCGGCATCACATCATGGCGTCTGGGGGATTCACGTCCCAAAAACTGCAGCGCGCCACAACACATCCCCCGGCATCTCCCACCTCCAGACTTTCCAAACGCTGCCGGGCCAAGCGCGCGACATCGAAACAAAGTTGCATGGCCTGTTCGCCGAGAAGCCCTCGCTGCCCCCTCGCATTGTGGATGGCGTCACAGAGTTTCGGCTTTTGCCCCACGATAACGCGGATGGCGCGGCAACATGGTGGGATTATGCGGTCGGTTTGATCCTTGTTGAATTGTCACCGCGCCTGCGAATGCAGGGCATGGGGTACGCACCTGCGGAGATCGATGCTGTGCTCGGGTGCCCCTAAAAAAACTACGATTCACCACCAACAAAAGGATTCGGCTGCCCTAAAAAAACGCCCAAGTCAACCCTATATTGGAGGTGAGCAGTAGCAAAAAAAAGGGCAGCCCCCAAATGGCAACCACTACAACCACAATCCGGATCGCGGCACTTGACCATGCCAGTAGCGTCTTCGGCCGGATCGCAAAAAACGTAAACACCGCAACGCGCTCCATGCAGCGCGCCCAGCAGCGGATGCGCGCAGTCTCGCAAAGCATGACCTCAGTCGGAATGGGCGCCTCACTGGCGATCACCGCGCCCGTCGCCGCTGCCGCTCGGTCACTTGAGGGAGTAAACCGCGAATTGTCAGCGGCGCAAAACAACCTTGCGGCAATCAGTGGGATTGACATCACAACTGTAGGGGGCGCCCAGCAATTCAGGGAGCTCAGCGATGCCGCCAAAGCTGCCGCTGATCAGATTGGCCTCGTCACGCAGACGCAGGCCCTCCAAGCCCAAGGCTTTATGGCAATGGCGGGTATGTCTCGGGACGCCATCGCTGGCGCCACCCTGCCCGTTCTGCAGATGGCGGTCGGCCTGAAGCTCGATGCCGCCGTGGTTTCTGACAAACTCACCAACATTGCATCCGCGCTGAACCTCGACATCAGCACCAGCGAAGCCGCAGCTCGTACCTTAGCCCGCATCGGCGATTTGGTTGCTACTGCTGCCACAAACGCGAACGTCAGTGCTGCGCAGGTTTTCGAATCCCTTAAGTCCGCGGCGCCGGTAGCTGCCGCAATGGGAATGGACCTCGAAAGCACGCTCGGGCTGGTTATGGCAATGGGTGACAAGGGCGTGCAGGGCGGCGAGGCTGGCACCGCATTAAAGAGTACGGCAGCAAGATTTTTGGCACCGACCAAGCAAGCCCGCGAAACTTTCGCGGCTGCTGGGATCGACCCCTCAAGCTATTTTACAGACATTCGGCCCCCAGACTTCAGCGGGCTGTCGAAAGCACTGGCGGAGTCCGGCATTGCCACGACGCAGCAGTTGCTCGCTCAGCAATCGCAGATCAACACCATTTTGGGTGACACTGGCCGCACAGTATCCGAGCGGATCACGGCAATTCGCGAGCACCTCTCGGGCGCGCTGAACCTAACGGGCGAGGACGGCGCGGCGTTGGCCCGGTCTATTGGGGATTATGCATCGGGCCTCGGGGGGAGCTTCGACTTCCCTCGCCTTCTCGCCGATATGGATCGAATGGGGATCAGCGCCGCCCAGCAAGCCCAAATCATCGGCAAGAACCACTTTGCCAGAATCTCAGGGCTGATCTCCTCGATTGAAAAGGCTCAGGGTTACACGACAAAGCTGAGGGAAGATGCAGACGGGGCGATGGCAGGTCAGGTTAAGGCTCGGACGCAGGGCCTCGACGGCGCCACTGAGGCTTTCGCCGCCTCGCAAAAGAAGCTTGCCGGGGCCCTCGGTGATGCCGGTTTCACGCAAGCTTCGATCAATTTTAAGCGTCGGATGATCGGCGTCATGGACGCGGTCGCGAAGATGGACAAAACGCTGCTCGCCAGCGGGATGAAATTTGTGGCTTGGGGTGCTGCCCTTGGCCCCGGTCTCATCGCGCTTGGCGCGCTCAGCCGAGCCGCGGCGTTTGGCCTGTCACCCTTCATTGCATTGACACGCATTGTCGGCACATCGTCACTGGCATTGACTCGGCAGGCAGCGGCAGCAGCGACTGCGAAAGGCGGCATGGCGGCGCTGTCTATGTTGCGCATCTTGCCCGTCGCGGGCTTCGCGGCTGCCGCGGTTGGCATCGGATGGGCCGTTAAGTCGATCCTCGGAAATGTCTCGGCCCTGCCAGAGATTGCGGGGCCGCTGCGCGATGTTCAGCTCGCGTGGGGGCGGTTGATGACCGGGATGCGTTCCGGTGTTGATGGCGCCGTTCGAGTTGGTCTTGACGGTCTAACTGAAAGCCTGCGCGACCTCACTGCGGCGCTTGGCAACGCGTTGGCGCAAGCATCTGGCGACTGGTTCGCCAACACGTTCGGTGATGATGCCCTGACCAATTTAAAATCCCTCGGCGCGGCGACCGGCGACATCGGCGCGGGCCTCAAATCCGCGTTTAACGGCGCCTTCAACCTCGATCTGTCCGCCGTTACCTCTGGTCTCGGCGATGCGGGCACGGCACTTGCGGCGTTCGGCTCGTCTTTTGTTCGGGTAGCAGCGACTGTCGGGCGCGGACTGATGGAGCGCTTCTTGCCTGAGTCAGCGCTCGCCGCTCTCGATAAGGCAACCGGATACATCGCCAATCTTGGCAAAGCGCTGACGGCCGGGTTCAGTGCGTCTGTTGACCTCTCGTCCCTCAGCGGTCTCTCTGGCGTGCTCAACAGCGTCAAGAGTTCACTAAGTGGCGCCACAGCGAGCCTCACAGCGTTCCTCGCCCCGCCGGCGCGGCAAACATCCCTCGCCGCCCTTGAGGCTGTCCGCAGGGTCACAGCGGCCCTGCCCGGTCTGTTCCGCAACATCGGCGCCATCGCAGGCGCGGCGCTTGGGGCGACCACGTCAGCTTTGGTGTCTCTCGCGTCTGGTTTTGCCACTGCGTTTAATCTCGACGCCATCGCAAACGCGCTCCAGAGTCTGCGCGGCACTGCGGGTGACGCAATCACATCCATTGGCAATGCCCTTAGCTCACTGCCGGTGATCGGCTCCCTGTTTGACGATGACGCCGCTGACGGCGCTGGCTCTGTGCAGCGGGCGATTGCAGCGATTGGCAGCGCCGCTGAGTGGCTCAAGGGTCCACTGACGACCGCTGGCAAGCTGCTCGGCGAGTTGGCGTCTTACGCGAGCTCTGGGGCGCTCACGGGCTTCGCTCTGGTGATCGAGGGCATCTCCCTCGCCATTCAGGGTATCGCAGGCGCTGTGAAGCTGGCGGTGGCCGGCGTGCGCAACCTGATCGACTGGCTCGGCAAGATCGAGATGCCTGACTCTATCGGCATGTTCGGGTTTGATTTCAACTTCCCTGACATGCCCGACTTCGACATGCCTGACCTGAGCGGCCTGACCAAAGCTATCGGTTCGTATCTGGGTCTGCGTGCTGCTATCGAGTCCGTGATCGTGGTCATGCGGCGCTTGGCTGCCACGAAGATCGGCGGCTTCTTTGCGCGGCTGATCGGACCGCTGATCTCGTTCAAGCTGGCTGGCGGCGCTGCGAGCAAAGCGATCACACTGCTGGCGGCTGCGGGCTCCAAGTTGATTGGCGTGTTCGCCCGGCTGTTCCTGTCCCGTCGCGCGATTGCGTTCATGGTGCTGAGCGAGGCGATCTTCGCCGTGCGCAACAACATTGACCAGCTGACACGCGACCTCGGCCCGGCGTTCGCGCAGATCGCGAAAGGCTTCAAGGCTTTTAACTTCAGAGAGTTCGACAAGGGGCTCAAGATGTTCGAGAAGGCGCTGCTGCCGACTCTGAAAGAGCTTGCGAAGTCGCCCATGCTGATCGCGTCCATCGGCGCAGCTGTGGCATGGAAATATTCTGGCAAGGCTGCTGCGCTGTTGTGGAACAAGGGTTTCCTCGGCGTGAAGGCTCTGGCGGGCTTTGTGGCTGGCGCTATTGGCGTGCTGGCCCGCGGTGCTTGGGCGGCGACCGGTAAAGCTGCTGGCGTGCTCTGGTCTGCTGGTATGCGAGGCGCGATGCTGATTGCTGCGGGCATCTCCAAGGTTGTTGGTGCGTTGGGCGCGGTGCAGTGGGCTGCCATGGGGCGGCGTGCTGGCGGGGCGTTCTCTGCTGCCATGCGCACCATGATGACGGTCGCTGCTGCTGTGGGGCAGATCATTGCCTCTGTGGCGGGCGCTGCATGGCGTGCAACCGGGCTCGTGGCTGGCGCTGCGTTCTCCGCTGGCCTGCGCGTTGCTATGGTGGTCGGCACTGCTGTCGCGAACATGATCGCTGCTCTGGGCGGTGGGGCATGGCGTGCGGCAGGTCTGGTGGCCGGTGCGACATTCTCTGCGGGCTTCAAGGTGGCATCCAAGCTGGGTGCGGTGACCACGGGCATCGTGACTGGTCTGGGCTCCGGGCTCAGCACGGGCATCGGTGGCAAGGCTATGGGCTGGGGCAAGACCGCGATGCGCGTTGTCGGTCGTGGCCTGCTGCGTGCGATCCCGTTCGTGGGCTTGGGCATCCTGGCTTATGAGATTGGCTCGCTGATCTATAATAATTTCTCCGATGAGATCTGGGCTGCGGTAGACAAGCTCAAGGCGTGGTTCAAGACCAAGCTGGAATGGCTGCTCAAGGTCGCTGGCGAGTTGAAAGACGCCGCCTCCGCTGCCTTTGGTGCTCTAGGTGCGGCTATTGCTGATGCGATCAGGGAGCCGTTCGCAGCGGTGCTCGATTGGTTTGGCGAGAAGCTCAACGGGCTGGTCGGCTTGGCGAAGTCTGTGGCACAGGCGCTCGGCTTTGTCGCGGCGGATGAAGAACAACCGCGCCCCAATCCACACCCGGCAATTTACAAAGCGCCAGCCGCTGTTTCTCAGATGGGCGCGGTTGAGCTTCAGAATCCGCGCATCATGGCGGCTCTCGGGGGCAAGAAATCAGGCGCGGGCCTATTCAGCGGCCTCGAACAGCGGGCGAGGGACGCGGGCGGTGTCGAGGACCAAGGGCCAAGCCTTTTGGGGCGGTGGTTCGGCAGCAGTGAGCCGGCCAACGAGGGTGCTGCCCCTGCTCTTGCCCTGCCAGCAATGCCGCAGATCAACGTGCCGCAACCGGTTGTAAACAACATCGCTGGCGGCGGCGCCGAGGTGATCACGCTGCCACAGATCGAGCGAGTCGAGGTCTCGACACCGACCGCACCGACGATGCCAGAGATGGCTGCACCCGGGCGACTCGGCACGACCTATCTGGATGCTGCAACACGGGCGTTTTTCGCGCAGCCCGCCCCCGCAGCGCAGCCCGCCGGGCAAGGTGATCTGGCGCCAAAATCGACCACGCGCCCGCCTATCCTCGGCCGGGCAATCGCACCTCGTGAAATGCCACCCAGTTTTTCGGAACGCGCGGTAGTCGACGCATCTGGTGCCAGAATCGAGGCGGCCATCAATACCTTGAGCGCGGCAATCCAATCCGGCGCAATCCGCGCGAAAATCGACGGCAAGGCCGATGTCAGCGTGCGCGTGCGTGCTGATGGTTCGCTCACGTCGACGGGCAGCGCTGTGTCTAAAGGCGACGTCAGCGTCGGTCTCGATGTCGGCACTGATCCCACCGCCCCATGATCCAAATCGGCGCTGAGGCTCAGCCCCTCGGCGCCGGCCCTCCCCCTTACCTACAACCCAACACAACATCTGGTGCTCAGACGATCCCCTTAGGTACTCTGGTCACAATATATGGGGTGCGGGCGCGCGACTCCCCAGAAGTAGTTAAATTTGTAACTAGTTTTCAGTATGTCAGGTCGCTAAAGCGTCGAGCTTGAAACCTGAATCGTGGGATTCCCATTTGGTTTGATTTAGGATTCATCCTGATTGGGAGGATGTTTGTTGTCATCAGCTCTATCGTCAAAGCGGCGCACGCAGTTCCGTGAATAGTTTAGAGAAGGGTAAAGCGGTCAAGCAGACCGGTTCCCCTGCATACCGAAGAGTTTTTTTCTTACAGTTCAGAGCGTTTCAACGCACCATTGTTGGGACAGCCTGACCGAGAATCTTTAGGTGGGCCGGAGAAAGAGCCAATAACCTAAAGATGCAAATGACCGCCGCAAAACAGTCGCTTGCTTTGATAACTTCATTGGACCTTGGATGCCAAGTACAATTTGGTGGCTTCGACCTCCAGCACGGAAACATTTTTCCGGATGAGGGCGCAACCGGCAGAGTCATTGGCGTGAACCAAAGCCAAGAAAATCCAGGAAACTTCCCTTCCGCGAGATGCTAGCTTTGAGAGCCTAGACCAACGTAAAGTCCGCTTCGACGAGTCCGACGGCACCCAGAACTGTCACCTCGTCAACATCTGCCACGCCGCCGTCGAAATCGATTGTTGTATTGACGCCATCATCTGAGATGCGCGTACTGAGGGTAGCAAAATTAGTGAAACCCAAGGCGCTGACATCGATTTTGTCTCCAGGCACAAAATCCAGGATTTGGTCTAATCCGCTGTTCACGAGAAAGCTGAAGGTGTCATTACCTTGCCCACCTCGCAAGAAATCCGCCCCTATTCCACTGATCAATTGATCGTCACCTCCTGCGCCTTCCATCAGTCCACCATTGAGAGGTGCTGTGAGTACATTGGCATCGTTGTTGCCGAACGTCCCAGTTGCGTCGATGATAGTCTCGATAGAGGTGGTCAGGAAGATCGCGTCGCGTTCGGCTTGGGAGAAGGTAAGTGTGGTGGCGCGGAGTGTGTCGTCGCCTAGGCC
>Ga0316204_10001406_pt1 | contig 65748 bp, 44 predicted proteins | sample 6monrhotite_MG_2_FD_205661 | JGI IMG/M metagenome (GOLD analysis project Ga0316204, IMG submission 205661) | Microbial mat bacterial communities from mineral coupon in-situ incubated in ocean water Damariscotta River, Maine, United States -... | ecosystem: Environmental > Aquatic > Marine >... | reverse complement strand
CTCCTCGTCGTCGCCCTGCCACCCGGTCTGGAGGACCCCTGTGCAGTGACTCTCGAGTCGTCTGGCATGCCCACTTGGGCTTGCATCCATTGCGAAACCTGGCCGGTTTTACAGCGTGGGATGGCAGAAAAGCAACAGCTGGGCTCCGTCGAAAACCGTCCACGTGTTCGCAAGGTCTTGCCTCCTGATGTCGCCTTGCGGCGAGGCATCTGACGTCGCAACACCCTCTTGCGTGTGGCGCTGGGACGTCGCGTTCCTCAAAGGTACCCAGTCGCAGTTGGCGCGCGCCGTGCGGCGCGGTCTGGTGGAGGGTGGGGACTTAGCGAGAGGGGGACGTCGCGTTCCACAACGGGGACTCTTCGCAGTTAGCGCGCCGTGCGGTGCGTTTGATGTCGCTGGAGTCGCTGTGAAGCAGCCGCTCTGAAGCCGCTGGAGTCGCTCTGAAAGAGGAGAGGATGAGGAGAGGAGAGGAGCACCGCTCTGGTGAACGGAGCTGTCGCGCTCCGCGCTCAGAGCGCGCTTCGTTCGCGGGGGGCGGCTGGGGCGCTGCGCGCCCAGAGCGCGAGTCAGGTCTCGCCGCGCCATCCCGGGTCGGCGGCGCGCCAGGCGCACCGCACCTGCGCGCTCACCTCCTCGGGCAGCGGCCCCAGCCTCACCCAGCGCGCATTCTCCACAAGATGCGCCTCGCTGGAGGTCCCGGCGATCACGCTGTCCACCCCCCAGGTGTACGCCACAAAGCGCAGCGCCACCTCCGCCCACCGATCACCAAAGTCCAACCCCAGCGCCCGCAACCGATCCCAATAGGGCAAGCAATACCGCCCCTCCGGCCGCTCACCGAAGCGCCACGGCGCGTTCCCCAGCGGACGCTTGGCGATCACCCCCAACCCCCGATCCTTGGCCGACCCCAGCCCCTGATTGAGGAAGCCCTGGTCAAAGACATTAGCGGACGCGATCACCGCCTGGGCCCCACGCCCAACGGCATCCCTGAGCCCCTCATTGTCACCCGCGTACCCAGCCAGTCGGATCTTCCCCGCCTCCCGCGCCTGGAAGAGCGCCGCCATCACCTCGCCGCGCGCCAGCACCTCCGGCGCACAGGAGTGCAGGTGGACCACATCGATGACATCCGTACCCAGCGCGACCAGCGCCTCATCGATCCCCCGACGCACCGCCTCACCGCTCCAGTCCGCCGCACCCTCGACGCCGTACCCCACCTTGGTGGACAGCACGACGCCCTCCCGCCGTCCCCGGAGCGCGCGCCCCAGGCGGAGCTCGCTGCGGCCGTAGCTGCGCGCCGTGTCGAAGAGCGTGACGCCCTCGTCGAGGGCCCGGTGGATGAGTCGCTGGGCCTCCCCATCGCTCACCTCGTCCCCGCCGATGCTGCCCGCGCCGAAGCCCAGCGCGCTCACCTTCAGCCCGGTGGTCCCGAAGTCCCGGATGTCCATCGCTCACCCTCCGCCGCGCGCCGCGCGTGGGCCGCCTTGCGATCGGCGGTGGTCACGCGGCTGCCATCGTGGCTCCAGCCCGGCGGCCCGAAGAAGTAACCCAGGCGCTGCCGCGCGCTCAGGCCCGGCCGCGCGACGTCGCGGAGCATGGCGGCCCACTCGTGGAAGGCGACCCGCAGCGGATTGAACGTGCCCAGGTTGCTCGTGAGCCCGTAGCGGCAGGGATCGTCGGCGTCCTCGGGGACAAAGCTCCCAAACAGGCGGTCCCAGAGGATCAGGGTGCCCGCGTAGTTGGCGTCCAGGTACTGCGGGTTGGTCGCGTGGTGGACCCGGTGGTGACTCGGGGTGTTGAACACCGCCTCGATAGGGGCCGGGAAACGATCGATGAGCTCCGTGTGGATCCAGAACTGGTAGACGAGGTTCAGGCCGTTGACGAAGACCAGCATGGCGATGGGGAAGCCCAGCCACACGAGCGGCGTCCAGAGCACCGCGGCGAAGGTGAGCTGTCCGCTCCACTCCTGGCGCAGGGCGGTGGAGAGGTTGTAGTGCTGGCTCGAGTGGTGGTTGACGTGCCCGGCCCACCACCAGCGCATGCGGTGCGCGATGCGGTGGTAGCAGTAGTAGCGCAGGTCATTGAGCACGAAGGCGATCAGGAAGACGGGCCAGCTCCAGCCCACGTCCAGGAGCGCGTGCTGGCTGGCCTGGTAGAGCAGCGCGCCGATGCCCAGCGCCGGCAGGAAGCCCACCGCGAGGTTGCCCACGCCCATGAGCAGGCTGGTGACCGTGTCCCGGGTCTCGTAGCGCGCCCGCCCCGTGGCGCGACCCACCAGGATCTCCAGCACCATGAAGGCGATGAAGCCGGGCACGGCCAGCTGCACCACGTCTGGGAGCTCCGGCGCGCTCACAGCGCCCCCAGCCGCGCCCGCCAGGCCCCGCGCGCGGCGGGATCCGAGACGCCGACGCGCAGGCTGGGGGCGCCCGTGTCTCGAAGGTGGATGGTGAGGCCCGCGTCGTCTTCGAGCACGCGGCGGACGCCCGCCCCGGTGAGCCGCCGGGTGAAGGTCCGATCGCCCAGCACGGCGACGAGCCCGACACTGCCGATCGGGTCATCGAGCTGCAGCAGCGCGGCCCGCCCCTCGTCCCCGAGCCGCAGCTCGACGATCCTGGCGTCCGGGAAGTCGAGGAGGAAGCGGGCGCGTGCGGCGGTCGCGTCGAGGGTGGCGCTGGCGGACCAGCCCAGCAGTACGGTGAGCGCGACTACAGCGGTCACGCCTCCTACCACCAGCGCGGCCAGCAGTGGTAGTTCCATGAGCGGTGATCCATGTGAGCCTTCAGTGCGAAGATACCCCCGTTCGACCTCTTGAGGACATTGATGCTGCTCTCCCTCCTGGCAACCGCGCTGGCCAATCCGGCGCCGCCACCGCACGGCAACTTCCTGTACCCCTACCGGTACGGTGACATCGCGCTGCTGCTGGACCCGTCCGGGCAGTTCATGGACGGCGTGGTGGCAGCCTCGGCCTTCGGCGACGCCCAGGCGTCAGAGGACTGGCTCGTCCGGGAGCTCTACGAGGCGTTCTTTGGCTTCCACGATCCGCTGGAGTACGACTTCCTCATCGTCGTCACCAGCGATCACTTCGGCTCGGGCGGGGCCTTCTACGCCCCGCTCGCCAACGACGTCCAGGGCATCGGCAAGCCCGCGCTCGCCAACGGGGACGGCCCCGATGGGGATCCAAAGGGCGGGCTCCAGGGGGTGGTCTTCCTGAACGCCGCTCATGTGTGGCTGGAGAACGAGGCGGCCGGGCGCTACGTCTTCGGGAACACCATCGGCCAGCGCTGGTGCGGCGGCGCGGGGGTGGACGTCGAGGGGGTGTCCGCCGACGCGCTCCAGTCGGGCCACGGGAGCTGGAGCTACTGGCTCAACACCAGCAACTCGCCCTGCGGGGGCAACGAGTGGGTGTTCACCGGCGGTGACACCATGAGCGCCTACAACTCCGCGCCCAGCGCCTTCTCGGAGCTGGACCTCTACGTCATGGGGCTGCTGGCGCCGGAGGAGGTGCCGGACCTGGAGCTGATGGTGGTGGCGGAGGATGAGCAGGCCCGGGTGGGCAGAGACGCGGCGTCGCGGCCGGAGTATCTGACGCTCGTGGGGCTCACCAAGGACGAGACGATCACGGTCTCCACGACGGTTCAGTCGCTCACGGTGGACGACATCATCGCCGCCGAGGGCCCGCGCCTGCCCGCGGCCGCCGACAGCCAGCGCGCGTTCCGGGCGGCCTTCGTCTACCTCTCGCTGGAGGGGGACGCGGTGGACGTCGAGGTGCTGGAGCGCGTCGACGCGCTGCGCTTGAAGTACGAGGCCTGGTGGGCCGAGGACGTGCGGTCGCTGGCGTCGCTGGACACGACGCTCGGCGCCAGCCTCGCCGAGGTGGTGACCTTCCCTGGCGGCGGGGACACCGGCGACACCGGAGTGGTGGACACGGGGGACACCGGGGACACCGGGCTCGCGGACACCGGGGACACCGGGGACACCGGCGGCACCGGGGAGACCTCCGCCCCTGAGGACACCGAAGCCCCGCCTGAGGACACCGAGCCTGTGGCGGACGAGTCGCCCCCCTCAACCGCCGATGAGCCCGCGTGCTCCTGCGCCCAGCCCGGGCTGGTGTTCTCAGGGCCCTGGGTGCTGTTGGGCACACTCCTCATCTCTCGCCGTCGCCGAACCCTGTCTGGAGCTACACCATGATTCTCTCGCTGCTCGCGCTCATCGCCTGCGACACCAAGGAGCTGCCCGAGCCTCCCGATGACACGGGGGAGACGCTCGACGTGACCACCGATGACACCGGAGAGGCGCCGACGACCACCGATGACACCGAGCCCGGCGTCACGGACGACACCGGCACGCCCGCGGACACCGACACCGACACCAGCGTCACCGACGGCGGCGTGGCTCCGCAGGGCGTGCAGGCTGAGCTGGCCGAGGATGTGCAGACCGTGGTGCGGGTGTGGTGGAGCACCGAGGAGGCCTCCAGCGGCTACGTCCGGTACTGGGAGGACGGCAGCGACCGGGTCTACGAGACCAACCTCACGGCCGAGGGGGTGGACCACGAGGTGCTGCTCATCGGCATGCCCTCCGAGGCGGTGGTCCGCTTCGAGGCGGTCGCCGTCACCGACGCCGAGCGCGCCTCGTCGACCTTCTCCATCACCACCGGCTACCTGCCGTCCCAGCTGCCGAGCCTGTACCCCACCGGCGCGACCGACTCCTGGGACGACTTCATCGTCATGCCCATCGAGGGCACCATCAACGCCACGGTGATCATCGACGATCAGGGGCGCTACGTCTGGTACGACGTGCTGGAGGGGGAGGGCAACCTGATGCGGGCCTTCCTGTCGGCGGATCGTCAGTGGATGGTCTACTGCTTCGCCGGCCCCCAGAGTGACCTCTCTCAGGGGCGCATCGTGCGCGTCAGCCTGGACGGCGCGACCACCGAGGAGACCGCGGCGCCGTACATCGATCACGACATGGTCGGCCTGCCCGACGGGTCCGTCGCCGCCATCGTGGTGACGCCGTACTCTGGCAGCGATCCCGCCCTGAGCGGCTCCCAGGCCGATCAGATCGTGGAGTTCCACCCCGACGGCAGCACCACGGTCATCTGGGACGCCTGGGAGGCCTTCCCGGACGCGGCGGAGCCTTCGGGGAACTGGACCCACGGCAACGGGCTCGACTACGACCCAGACACCGACACCTACACCATCTCCCTGAAGACGATGACCACCATCGCCCACATCGATCGCGCCACCGGCGAGAACCTGTGGGTGCTGGGCGGCTCCTACGGCGAGTTCTCCTATGTCGGGGGCGCCGAGCCCCTGGAGCTGCACCACCAGTTCGAGCTGCTGGAGTCGAGCATCCTCATCTTCGACAACGGCTCGCAGGGGCGGGGCTACTCCCGGGCGGTGGAGTACGAGATGGACATGGACGCCATGGAGGTCTCGCTGAGCTGGGAGTACGTCCGGGATCCACCCATCTATGTCTACGCCAAGGGCGACGTGGTGCGGTTCGAGGACGGCGTGACCCAGGTGGTCTGGTCCACCGGCGGGCAGATCCAGGATGTGAGCCCGACGGGCGAAGTCGGCTGGCAGCTTGACACCGATCTGGGCAGCGTCATGACCTTCATCGACCACGTCGATGACTTCTACGTCCGGGAGTAGGCGTGCTGTTCACCACGCTCCTCATGGGGCTGCTGTCTCCGGCCTGCGACGGCGCGGACAAGGCGGGGGATGACTCCGCCGCGACCTCGACCGGCGAGGACACCTCGAGCGCCACGGAGACCACCGACACCTCCCCTCCCGAGACCGTGCCGGCGGACCCCAGCGGCGCCATCCCGCTCGGCGACGACAACAACTATCGCTTCGAGGGGTACCTGGACGGCCCCACATTCCCGGTCGCGGAGCTCGCGGATGTGCGGCTGGACTGGTCGGGGGTGACCGAGGACTTCCAGTGCCACGGCCTGGATCCGACCACGGAGATCGACAACGTCGCCCTGCTCATCTTCCCGTACCTGACGGAGGAGGAGGTGGAGGCGGGCCTGAGCGCCGACGACATCCAGCAGACGGAGCTTGGGGCCTATGTGACCATGGAGCCGGAGGACGGGGTGACGTCGGCCGCCCTCTCCGAGTTCACCTTCTTCGGCACCGAGGCCAACATCCAGACGGAGCTGGACGCGGACAGCGGCACCTGGCTGCTGCTGCTCACGACGGGCACCACCGTCGGCGTCGGCGCGCGAATGATCGCGTTCCTCGACCCCGACCCCGGCTCCAGCGAGACCTCGGTGTCGGTCGGCGGGGGCTGCTCCGTGCTGGACTACACCGCGGATCTTGAGCGGCTGGACCCGACGGGCGTGCTGGCGGAGGGCCCGTGGCTGGTTGACTGGTCGGCGCTCACCGAGGACGGCAGGGGCGGCGAGATCGATCTCGGGGACATCGACGGCGTGATGATCGGTCGCTACGACGGCTGGACTCTGGAGACCCTGGCGACCGACTTTCTGGATCTGGAGAGCAACGCCACTCAGCTGTGGACCCAGGAGGTCAGCGGCGCGCCCGAGGCGGATCTGAGTCAGCTCACGGACGCCGAGGGGGCGGCGTTTACGGGCTTCAGCGACATCGACGGCGTCTGGATCCTCGCCCTGCGGTGCAGCACCTGCGCCAACCCGGCGCCGCCCTTTTTGACGGTGCTGATCCCGTGAGCTGATCCCATGAGTTGATCCATCGGGGAGGGTGGGGTCATCATTCGGGTGGTGAGCGCGGAGGGGGGATGAGTCTTGTCCTGTTGATGTTGGTTGGCTGTGTGCCGGAGACCGCCTCCGAGGCGGATCCCAGCGGGGAGATCCTCCTCGCGGATGAGAACAACTTCTGGCTGGAGGCGACGGTCTCGATCTCGAGCGTCGCTGTCGCCGAGCGCACGGACCTCACCGTCGACTGGTCCTCCGTCACCAGCGATCTGCGCTGTCAGGCGGTGGAGCCGGCGCTCGATGTACAGGCGCTGTGGCTCGTGCGGTTCCCCACGCTGAGCGAGGCGGAGGTCGAGGGGCGGCTCAGCGAAGGGGAGCTCTACTCCTCGGACATCGGCGTCTTCTTCGAGGTCGAGGCCCTGGGCAGGACATCGGTGATGCTCTCGGAGTTCGAGCTCTTCGGGCTGCCCTACGACGTGGAGGAGGAGCTGACGGAGGAGGAGGGGACGCTGCTGCTGGTCGCTATCTCCGAGAGCGCCGGGGGCCTCGTGACCCGGTCGGCGGTCTTTCTGGCGCCGGGGGCGGCCTCCGAGGCGTCGAGCGTCGAGCTGCCCGCTGGCTGTGGCGTGCTGGAGGCGTCCGCGGATCTGCGGAGCCTCACGCCCGTCGATGTGCTCCCGGACGGCCCCTGGCTCGTGAGCTGGGAGGCGGCCACGACGGACTGCCGGGGGGCGGTCAACACCCTGCCCGGGGTGGACAGCGTGGCGATCGTCCGGTTCGATGACTGGACCCTGGGTGAGCTGGAGGCGGACTTTCTGGCTCTTGAGGGGAGCGCCGCCGAGCTCTGGACCGCCGACATCGACGGCGCCGAGGCGGATCTGAGCCTGCTCGTCGACGGGTCGGGCGAGCCGTTCCCCGGCTTCTCCGACGACGCGACGTGGCTGCTGGCGCTGCGCTGCAGCACCTGCATCACCGCCGCCCCCCTCTTCCTGACGGTGCTCGTTCCCTGACGGTGCTGGCTCAGGGAGCCCCGCCGGGGAACGTGTGGGTCTCGGGAGCGTCGAACTCGAGATCCCAGCGGTCGTTCAGCGCCGCGCGCTCCTGCGGGTTCAGATCCGGCCGCATGTGCACATCGATGCCCACCTCGGTCGCCAGCATACGCCGGTCCTCGTAGTGCCTTCGCTTGGCGACGAGCCGGTAGGAGAAGGCGGCCTCGCGGTCCGAGCCGCCGGTCTGGATGACCTCGAAGTCCGCCTCGCCGCGCTTCACGTAGACCTGGGCGTCGCCGTAGGGCTGGATGAAGACATGCATGGGGTGATCGGCGTCGATGGTGACGGTCTCCAGGAACAGGGGATCCAGCGTCACCCTGGCGCGGCCGTCCATCAGCTGGGCCTCGCCGTAGTCCGAGAAGAAGACCTCGGTGGCCTCCTCCGCGTAGAGCTGCGTCGGCCCCTGCCGCTCGGTGTAGACCACCGCCGGCTTGGTGCCAGTCGCGCCCAGCGTGCCCCCGGAGAAGACGCCGTAGGAGCTGCTGTTGGTGGAGGCGGTGTGCGCGGTCACCCCCTCGGCTTGACCGCCGCTGCTCGTCGACAGGGCGTAGAAGTAGCCGCCGGCGCCGTGGTTGTGCTTCGAGTAGCTCTCCCCCTGGACGCCGACCGCCTGGGCGTTGAAGCCGCCCTCCGAGCCGGGCACGCCCACGGTCCCGCCCCAGACGCCGGCGCCGCCCTGGGCGCTGGAGCCGGCGGTGGTGTAGTTGTAGCCGAGCACGCCGAACTGGCCCGAGCCGGTGGGGCTGGTGTAGCGGGCGTCGCCGCGCACGCCGATGGGCTGGCCGGCGGTGGTCCCAGAGGCCCTGGCGATGCCCCACACGCCGACCGTGTTGACGCCGGCGGTGGAGGTGGCGTCGCCCTTGATGGCACCCTCGTCGTCTTGCGCGGTGGCCGACTCGACCACGACGGCCCAGCGGTTCTCGGTCTGCGTCACGGTGAGCTTGCCGGCGACCTCCAGCGTGCTGGCGGGGCTGTCGGTGCCGATGCCGACGTCGCCGTCGCTGGTGATGCGGACGCGCTCGTTGCTGCCGTCGGTGTTGAACTTGATGGCCCGGCCGCTGCGGGCCTGGAGGGTGAGCGCGGTGTCGCTGGGGCCGTAGAGCACCGAGTCGATGTAGAGGGAGCCGGAGAGATCGATGTTGCCGCCGGTCTCGTGGAGGATGGAGTTGCTCAGGCCCGTGCCGCTGCTCCACTTCGGGATGTAGCCGCTGGTGCCCGAGCCGGTCACACCCGAGCTCGAGCTGCCGCCGGTGGGCCAGGTGGTGCGGCAGTCGCCGGCGATGCACAGCTCGTCGCCGTTGATGTCGCCGTCGACGTCCAGCTTGTAGGCGGGGCTGGAGGTGCCGATGCCGACGTCGCCGCCGTTGAAGAAGGAGTCCCCCGTGGAGTGCAGCCGGACCTTCTCGGTGTGGACCGAGGAGGTGTCGGCTTCGTAGATGCTGATCTTGGCGTTGGTCGTGCTGGCGCTGCCCGGGCCGGGCATGAAGTGGTAGGTGCGGTGGGCGTAGCTGAGCCCCTTGAAGTAGAGGCTGTGAGCGGAGGAGTAGAGCGTCGCCGCCTCGCCGTTGTCGATGGACAGATCGCCGCCCAGGTCCACGTCGTCAGCGGCGGTGATCCCGCCGGCGACGGCGAGATTCTCGCCGACGTTGACCGTGTCGTCGTCGTCGTCGTAGATGGTGTCGTCCACCACCAGGTGGTCAGCGCGCACGGTGGCGTCGCCGCTGGTGCTCGCGTCGGTGATCCAGACCCGGCTGCCGACAGTGAGGGTGTCGCCGTCAAAGTCGCCGGTCCCCCGGAAGTACGCCGCGCCCGCGCCGTCGACGCTGAACTGGAGCTGGTCGTAGGCGTCGCTGCTGCCGTCGCCGCTGTAGCCGCGCAGCAGGTGGTAGTCGCTGGAGGACTCTGCCAGCGCGCCGAGCTCCAGGACGGCGTTGTCGAAGCCCTCGGGCTGGCTGTGACGGACGGCCAGCACGGAGTTGTCGTGGTCCGGCGGCGTGGTGAGCACATGGTAGTCGTTGTGGTCGCCGTAGCTGTCGTAGGCGTCGCCGGCGTAGAGCCGCCCGCCGACCTCCAGGTCGCGCTCCGGCGCCGCCACCCCGACGCCGACGCGCCCGGTGCCGCCGGGGTGGAGCAGCACGTCGCCGTCCGCGCCCGACGGAAAGACACGGAGGTCGTCAGCGGCATCGTCGTCGATAATCCAGCGCAGATCGCCGTAGCGGTCGCGGATGCCGATCTGGCCGCCCTCGCTCCCTGTGGCCGCGGTGGGGCCCAGCTCGATGCCGCTGCTGGAGACCGCGCCGCCGTCGACATCCAGAGTCTGCGCGGGGGAGGCGGTGTTCACCCCCAGCTTGCCGGTCCCGCTGTCGAAGTACAGGGCCGAGGCGTCCAGCGCGGAGGTCGAGGTCCACAGCGCCAGCGCGCCGGCGCTGCCGGCGCCGGCGACGCCGTCGGTGGGCCACGCGCTCTGACAGTCGCCGCCGATGCAGAGCTCGCTGGCGTCGAGGCCCCCGCTGACCGAGAGATCGCCGTCCAGGGTTCCGGAGGTGTCCTGGCGGAGGAAGGCGTCCGCCTGCAGGCCGTCGACCGAGTCCGCGTCCAGGCCCGAGCCGTCCCCGTCGACGATCTTGCTGGCGGCGATGTCGCCCGCGAGGTGCTGGCTGCGAACCGTGAGGGGCTGCAGGTGGCGCCCGGCGACCGCGTCCGCCGCGATCTGCGGGGAGTCGACGCAGCCCAGACAGGCGACATCCGAGGCGACTACGCCGCTGATCGCGGGCTCCCTGGCGTCCCCCTCCCGTTCGCGCCAGGGAGCCTCCGCTGGATCCGTCACGGCCTCGCCGGTGGGGGAGGACCAGCGCTCTGCCCCCGCTGTCGCATCCGGAGATGCGCTGTAGACCCGCGCGCTGCTGGCGACCGCGGCGGATGAGTCGTCGGTGTCCGCGCTGTCCGGCAGGAGGCCGGGGCCGGTGTCCGCGCCGGGCGCGCAGGCTGCCACACCCAGGAGCAGGAGGAGGAGGCTGTTGCTGCGTCTCATGTGGACTCCAGTGGCGCGATGGTGCGATTCGCTGTGTCGGGCGAGCACCATCAGCGCAGGAAGACGTAGGCGTTGTCCGAGTTCAGGTTCACCACCACGAAGTCGTCGTTGCCGTTGAGGTTGAAGTCGTAGACAGCCAGCTCTCTCGGGCTGCTGCCGGTGCTCACGGAGGTGGTGGCGTCAAACCCGCCGTCGCCGTAGCCCATGTAGAACCGCACCTCGGCGCTGCCTTCGCACACCACCGCGAGATCGACGTGGCCGTCGCTGTTGAAGTCGCCATCCGAGACCGCGTCGGGGTCGCAGCTCGAGCCCAGGCTGTAGTACTCCCGATCCGAGAAGGTCCCGGAGCCGTTGTTGCTCAGGATGTGGAGCCGACCGGTGTGTCCAGCGGTGACCGCGATGTCGTTGTCACCGTCCTCGTCAAAGTCCGCGACGGCGATCCCGGTGGCCTGATCGTAGCCGCTGTAGCTGCGCCCGGAGGTCGTGATGGCGCAGGCGCTGCTGTAGGTGTGCTTGACCACGGTGATGTTGTCGCCGCCGCCGTTGGCGCTCACCAGATCCTTGACGCCGTCTCCGTCGATGTCCTCTTCGCGGAAGCGCAGCGGGCCCTGGCTGGAGCCGGTGCTCACGGTCTTGGCGGACTTGTGGGTCCAGCCCCCCGCGCCGTCTGTCTCCCAGTAGGTGATGGCCGCGCCGTCGTTGTCGCCGACGGCGATGAACTCCGCGTCGGAGCTGGAGCCTCCGCAGTCCTCCAGCACGGCCACCGCCCTCGCGGAGGCGACCACCAGGCTGCCCGAGCTGTCCTCGAGGGGCGAGGCGACCACGCCGGTGGACGTGAGGGCGCTGGAGCTGCCGGTGAAGGCGGTGCGCGCCTGCGGATCGCCGCCATCCACGGCGGCGTTTACCGAGACGATGTCGCGGTTGCTGCCGCCGTTGACGAAGCCCGCGGCGAGGCTGCGGGGGTTGTGGCCCATCCCGCTGTCCGAGTCCACGCTGGAGAAGGAGCCGCTGTTGCTGCTGCCGTAGATGTAGAGGGACTTGTTCTCGTAGCCGACGATGGCGAGCTCGCGGTGGTAGCTGCCAGAGAGGCTGAGATCGATGAGGAAGATGGGGCCGGCCCCGGACATCGACAGCGTCTGACTGTGGGTGAAGGTGACGTCCTCGTCTTCGAGGTCATCGCAGTCGTTGTCGGCACCGTCGACGGGATCGGAGGTCCGGCCGGGGTTCGAGGAGGAGTCGCCGTCGTCGCAGTCCGTCGCGTTGCAGGTGCTGTAGCCCGAGGGCTCGCTGCAGGCGTCCGTGCTGCCGCTCACGGTCCAGCCGTCGCCGTCGCTGTCGCGACACCAGGTGGTCTTGACGCCCTCGTCGATGGTGCCGTCGCAGTCGTTGTCCTCGCCGTCGCAGGACTCGCTGCCTCCCGGGCGGGTGCCGCTGTTCGAGTCGTCGCAGTCGCTGTCGTCGTCGGTGTAGCCGTCAGGCGCGTCGCAGGCCCAGGTGGTGTCCGCGGGGTCGCCGTAGCTGTCATTGTCATCGTCGGCGTACCACTCCGTCGCGTCCACGGCGCTGTCCTCATCCACGGCGCCGTCGCAGTCGTCGTCGCCTGTGGTGTCGCAGCGTTCGTCGGCGCCGGGGTTGGCGTCGGGGTTGGCGTCGTTGCAGTCTCCCTGGCCGGGGTCAGGCTCCGAGAGGTAGCCGTCGGGGGACTCGCAGGCCTCGATGGTGTTCTCTGGATCGGCGAAGCCGTCGCCGTCGTTGTCGGCGTACCAGAGGGTCGGCGCGCAGTCGACAGAGGCGGCGGCGGTGGCGGGGAGGCTGTCCGCCGCGCCGTCGCTGGCCACGACGGTGCAGAGCCAGTCCTGGCCGGTCTGCAGCACCTCGGAGGGCACCGTGTCGCCCGGCCAGTCGGTCGCCTCGGCGTCGGCGTAGCTGTCGCCGTCGACGGTCCACGAGAAGAGGTAGCTCAGGGTGTCGTCGTCGGGGTCCACGGCGTCGACGTCGATGGCGCAGTGCAGCGGGGCGCCGCCCTCCTCAGCCGGGTCCGGGGTGATCACCAGCGTGGGCGAGGAGGGCGGGGAGTTCTCGACGGTGACCGCCGGGATCTGCAGCGCGTAGCTGGCGTCGGGGCCGGCGGAGATCACCGCCTCGCCGTCGTCGACCCGCGCCACCACGGTGATGACCGCGCCGCGGTCGAAGAGGGCGCCCCCGTCCAGCGTCGCCTCTTCACCCGCGAGGACGCCGTCCACGTACCACTGGTAGCTGACGCTCAGCGCGTCGCCGTCGGCGTCGTCGGTGTCCAGCGCGACGGCGAGCAGGCTGTCGGTGTAGGCGGGCTGGGGCGTGATCGACGCGGCGCTGATGACCGGCGGGTTGTTGAGCAGCGTCACGGCGTCGGAGGTCACCGGCGCTCCGGCCTCTTCCGCGGCGTCGTGGATCGTGACCGTGCAGGTGACTGAGTCGCCGCGCGCCTGTGTGTCGGTCGCCAGCGACGCCCCGGACCCGGCTTGAAGCTCCCCGTTGATGGTCCACTGGTAGTCGTAGGTGAAGTCGGCGGTGCCGTCGGCGTCCGTCGCGGCGCCTGGGACACAGGTGAGGGTCTCGCCGCGGTAGGGCTCGGCGGGCTCGATGGTGACCCGTGACAGCTCCGGCGCGCTGTTGGAGACCTCCACGGTCGTCCAGACAGAGTCGCCGGTGTCCGCGCCGTCGCTCGGCGTGACCGTGCAGGTGACCTCGTCGCCGCCGACGAAGCCGCCGCTCAAGGTGGCACCGACGCTCGCGGGGCTGCCGTTGATGGACCAGGTGTAGCTCAGCGTGATCGCGTCACCGTCGGCGTCCGCGGCCCCCGAGGCCGAGCAGGACAGCTCGAGGTCGGCGGTGATCGACGCGGGCTCGATCGCGGCTGCCTCCAGGGTGGGAGGGCTGTTCAGGATGGTGAGCGCCGCGGAGGTCAGGGCAGCGCCAGCGTCCGTGCCGTCGCTTGGGGTGATCGCGCAGCGCACCTCGTCTCCCTTCTCGTACCAGCCGCCGTCCAGCGTGTCTGTGGCGGCGGACAGCGCCGCGCCCTCGACGGTCCACCCGTAGCTCAGGCTGATCGGGTCACCGTCCGCGTCCGAGCTGCCGGTGGACTCGCAGACGAGCGTGGAGGTCTCGTACGGATCGCCGCCGCCCTCGACATAGAGCGTCACGTCGAGGAGGGAGGGCGGCGAGTTGTCGATGCTGATCGAGGCCACCCCCTCTGCGCCTCGGCAGCCGTCGTCGTCCGTCGCGGCCAGCGTGACCTGCCAGGTCTCTCCCGCGGCGGTGAAGTCGGCCGGCAGCGTGGCGTCTGTGTGCTCCACGGCTCCCCCCGGCCGCGCCCAGGCGTAGTCGTAGCGGCTGAGCTCGCCGTCCTCCGGATCCTCGCTGGCGGTGAGGATGGACGGAACCAGCTCTTCTGACGTGGTGGCTGAGGGCAGCGAGACCGCGGGGGCGCTCGGGCAGCCGTTGACGTTGAGGATGACCTCGCTGGCGCTGGAGAGCTCCAGGTCGTTGGTGGCCGTCGCGGTGATGGTGTGCAGCCCCGGCGACAGCTCCGCGTAGCCGCGCTGGGTGCTGTCGCCGGCGTTGACTACCGCCGGCTCCACGAACTCACCATCCAGCGACGAGCCCCAGGTGACGGTGAGGGTCTCGGACTCCTCGTCATCGACGCTGGCCTTGAAGGTGACGGCCTCACCCTCATGGACCAGGACACCGTCCAGCGGCTCATCGATGGTGATGGAGGGCCTCGCGCCGATGCTGAGCGTGCTCCGACAGTTGCCGGTGGCGCCGAGCTCGTCCTCGAGGGACAGCGTCAGGACGTGTGTCCCGCGCCCGAACTCGTCCGAGCTGAAGCCGGTCTCGCCGGTGGATTGATCGATGGTGCTGATGAAGGACCACTTCGGATCGTGATCGCTGGTCCAGGTGGCGTCCAGAGCGCCCAGGTTCTCGTCCGTGACGACCGCTGACAGATCGATCTCGGGCCCCTCCGGGTAGAGCTCGTCCCCGGTCGGCGCGATGATCTCGCAGGTCGGCGCTGAGTTGACTGGACCGACCTCGATGAGCACCGTCTCGCGGATGTCGTTGCCAGCGCTGTCGACGACATAGAGGGCGACGTGGTGCGAGCCCTGCTCCAGGGAGGTCAGATCCTCGATCTCGCCGTTCACGGGGAAGGGGGTGATGTCGAGCAGAGCGTCGTTGCTGTACCACTGGACGACGAGATCATCGGGATCGTCCTCCGCGTCGTCCAGCTCGGCGGCGAACGTGATGGGCGCGCCGGCGTAGTAGACGCCGTCGGCGGTCGGCGCCAGGATCTGCGCGCTGGGGGGCTCATCATTCAGCAGAGACACTGTCGCGCTGGTGCTGTAGGTGGAGCCGTCCGTGTCCCGGACGAACAGCTGCACCTCCGCGGCGTCCTCGAAGGTGATGGTGCAGGAGCTGGTGTTGTCCGGAGCGGCCGCCTCCTCTTCGCAGACCGTGACCTCACCGACCCGCCACCAGACAGTCAGCTCCTCCGGGGCGTCCCGGTCATCCTGGACCAGACCGATCAATGTATAGACGCTGCCGCGGGCGACCGCCTCACCGTCTCCAGGTGAGAGGATGCTGGCTGTCGGCGGCAGGGACTCATTGTATACAATGAGCTTCTCATCGCAGCCAGAGAGCAGGCCGCAGCAGACGAGCCACGCGGGGTACCTGAGCATTGTCGCTCCAGTGATTGAGCGGGTTGAACGTACCAACAATCGCTTGTTGGCTGGATGGCGGCCTGGGAATGCTGTTCACTGAACCTGTGAACAGTTTCGTGAGGTGATAGGCTCGACGCCCCAATCCCCACAGCGACGGAGCGACGCGGTGAAGCGCCCACCGGACATCTTCCACTACACGGAGTACCAGCCGTTTCTGAGGGACTGGTTCGAGACCAGGAAGCAGAACTGGCCGGACTACTCCTACGAGCAGCTCTGTCGAAAGCTCGGCTGCTCCAGAACCTACGCCTACTACCTCTTCAAGGGCGCCCGCTCCCTCCCCGACGAGATGGTCCCGGCGGTCGCCCGGGCGCTGGGGCTGGGGGAGGATGACGCCTGGTACCTGGGCCAGCTGGTGGACCTGGCGGGTCAGCCCTCGCCGGACGCCCGGCGGCAGCGTCTGATCGAGGTGCTCGGTGATGAGCGCTATCGCCGGGGGCTGACGCTGGAGGCCGAGGGCTCCGAGCTCATGTCCCACTACCTCTCCTGGTGGCTGCACCCCGCCCTCCTCGAGCTGGTGGGGGCTGGTGACTTCCGGGAAGATCCGGCCTGGATAGCGCGCCGGTTCCGCTTCTCCGTGGAGGAGGCGGATGTGGCGGACGCGCTGGCCTTTCTGCTGGAGGGCGGCTTCCTCGCCCGAGACAGGGACGGCGTGCTCCAGGTCGAGGAGAACTGGCTGGAGACGGCCGGGGAGGCCTTCGGGGACGCCATCTACCAACACCACCGCGATCTCCTTGAGAACGCTCGCAGAGCCCTGGAGGATCCGCCGGCGCAGCGGCACCTGAGCGCCGCCACGCTGCGGGCGGATGAGGCTGGCCTGGAGCAGCTGAAGTCACTCATCAACGAGTTCACCCGAAAGGCCGCCGCCATCTGCGAGGAGACCCCCGCCAGCGGCGGCGAGGTCTTCCAGTTCAGCGTGCAGCTCCTGGCGCTGACGCAGCCGGTGGAGGACGCCTGAGGCCCGCTCAGTTGATGGACAGCCACAGCGCCTGGTTGGCTTCAGACAGCGTCAGCACCGCCTGGTCGCTCTCGCCGATGACCACGTCGAGCGTCTCCGTGGTGGTGTACAGGTTCGTGGGGGAGGGGGGGCCGTGCAGCACGGCCTCGATCTCGCAGAAGCTGCCGGCGGGGACGGTGACGTCGACGGCGGACTGGGGCGCGATGTCCCGTCGCAGGGGCAGGTTGACCACGCCGCCGCCGCAGCGGGTCAGGGTCAGCGACCAGAGCTGCACGGTGCTGTCGCTGTCGGTCTCCACGATGACGTTGGGGTTGCCGACGATGGTGGCCGCGGCGCTGAGGCCGGTGAGGAGGAGGAAGAACATGGGCACCTCGCAGTCGCCGCCGCGTCGTTGCGGTGGCTTCACGGCCTGGGAGCAGCGAGGGCGGGGTGCGGCTAGCGTCCGATCGCGCGGTCACCCGATCGCGCGGCCGGCCTGGCGGGGCGGACTGCTGAGGGGCGAACTTCGTTTTCTAGCCACCCCTCCTGGCGGCGCTCTCTGGCGTCGGGAGGCACCGTGAGTCGGGCGCCGCTGGACACCGCGGCGCTGCTGGAGCGGCTCTCGCCGCTGCTCCCGCCCAACGACTCAGGCTACCGGGCCTTCCTGGAGGTCGTGATGAGGCTGGACGCGCTGGAGCAGGAGGTGGGCGTCGCACCGCGGGCCCTGGAGGAGGCGCTGGCGCGATCGGCGATGGCCGCCCGGGAGGCCATGGCGCTGCACGCAAGGGACGCCGTGCCCGCGGCCAGCGTTCAGGACGCCGAGGACGCGGTGATTGAGCTGATCGGCCGGGTGGGCGGGCTGTATCGGGGCTGCCGGGATCGGCGGGCGTTCTCCGCCTACTTCAAGGTGTCCCTCCAGAGACAGGTGAAGCGGATCTACTGGCGACGGAACCTGGCGGACCTGCCGCCGGAGGGGGACGACGCGGCCCCGCCGCCGCCGGAGGAGGATCTGGAGCTGACGGCCAGGGCGCTTCGGCGCTTCGTCTGGTACCTCTGGGGGAGCCCGGATCACCCCGAGAGCGAGTCCCGCAGCCGCCTCAGCCTGAAGAAGGCCAGGGCGCGGGTCAGCTACCTGGTGTCCGTGGCCGCCAGCTTCGAGTGTCGGCCCTTTGCCGGGGTGGTCTACTGGAACCAGCCCAGGGCCGGAGACTGGGGGGCGGGGGAGGAGCGCGCGGGAGCGGTCCGACACAAGGACGAGGGCTGGTGGCGCAGCCGGGCGACCTACGCCCGGGGCAAGGTCAAGGCCGCGCTGCAGACCCGGGACGGCGCCGCGGCCTTCGAGCGCATCCTGGCCGGCCTCCGGGGGCGGCGGTGAGCCACGAGGAGGTCGCTGATCTGCTGCCGGATCTGGTGCTGGGCCTGCTCCCCGACGCGCTGGCCGCGACGGTGGAGGACCACCTCGCCGGCTGCGGGGACTGCGCGGCGCGGTACCGGCGACACCTCGCCCGCTGGATGACCGACGGGCGGCCGGTCCCGGCGGCCTCGGAGCAGCGCCCGACGGCGCCGCTGTGGGTGCCGGTGCTCTTGCTGGCCGCCGCGCTGACCGGGGTCTTCCTGCTGCGTCCGGTGGAGCCCACTGCCGTCCCGCTCGGTCCCGGCGAGCAGGCCCGCAGCGCGATCGCCGCGCCGACGCTGAGGGTCTACGCCTGGGACGGCGCCGCCGGCGTCTCCATCGACGACGGGCGGGTGCCGCCGTCGCTGGCGGTGACCGTCTCTTCCGACGCTGACGCGGTCTACGGGGTGGACGCGCGGGGCGTCGCGCGGCTGATGCTGGCGGCGCCCTGGCACCACTGGACCGACTTCGCCGACCGGGGGCGCGTGGTGGCTGTGCGGGGGGCGATCGCCCCCGGTGAACTGGCGGCTCCGGACTGGACCGAGAGGCTCGACCGCGCGGGGGTCGGCTATCATTCGATGGAGCTGGAGCGGACCCCGGAATGATCGCAGCGCTGATGTGGTGTGGGATCGCTGGCGCCGAGCCGCGCAAGCGGCCGGTCACCGACCCCACCGCGCCTGTGAAGGCGGCCCTCTTTGTCGCCCTGGACGGCCACATTGAGGGCTCGGGTGACATCACCGCGGCCGAGCGGGACGGGCTCGCCCTGGCTGACACCCTCTGGGAGGCGGGCTTCGGCTGGGTGGACGTGCTGATCGGTGAGGCGGCGACGGCAGACGGCGTGCGCGCCTCCCTCGCGCGGATGAGCGCGCTGGATCTGGGAGAGGAGGACACCGCGCTCCTCTACGTGGCGACCCACGGGGTGACCTGCCCCGCCACGGGCGACGAGACCACGCAGCACCTCCGGGTGGCGGGCACCGTCGCCGACCCGGACGCGTCCTGCTGGTCGGGGGCGATGACCGACACCGAGCTGCTCACCGCGCTGCGCGGCACCGGCGCCGGCCAGCGGGTGCTGGTGCTGGAGGCCTGCCTGCGGGAGCGCGGCAGCCTGGGGGGCGCGTCCTCCTCGGGGCCGGACCCCTGGGGCGGCGAGCGGATCGATGAGCTGGTGCTTCGGTCCACCCGCTACGGGCTCTCGGCCTTTCAGGTGAACGGCGCGCTCCTCTACACCGGGGCCTTCCGCGCCGGGCTGGAGTCGCTGCGGGCGGACCTGGACGGCGACGGCGCCGTCACCGCGGTGGAGCTGCATGACTACGCCATCGCCGTGGTGGCCGGCGCGGGCGTGAGCCAGCGCCCCATGCGCCAGCGGATCACCATCGGCGCGGCCCGCGACGTGGTGCTGGCGGGCACGCCGGGCGCGCCCACGCGCCCGGTGGTGACCATGATCCCCGCGAGCGGCCGCTACAGCGTCGGGCTCAGCGCGGTGGCGCTGGGCGCGGTCAACCTGCCGGTCTACGAGCCGGGTCCGCTGCTGGCGCGGGACGCGCTGGGGATCTCCATGAGGGTGCTGGGCGTGCCCCGGGAGGCGCGAACGGTGGACGCGCGGCCCTGGATCGCCGGCCGCCGGCGGGGCTGGCCTTCGCTGGTGGTGAGCGGCGGCGTCGGGCGCTGGCGGGGGCTCTCGGAGCTGCCCTATCAGCCCCCCGCGACCGCCTCGGGCGCCCTGGGGGTGCGGGAGCAGCTGGCGCCGCACATCGGCGCCTCCGCGGAGGTCTCGGCGGGCGACGGGCTGCGGGCTCTGGACCTCGGCCTCCAGGGCGAGCTGCACTGGCGCCGCTTCACCGCCTCGGTCGGGCCCCGGGCCGGCGTCTACGGTCTGGACGCCTACGGCACCGGGCTGTCGGACGCCCGGGGAACCCGGCTGGGCGCCGAGGCCGGCCTGCGCGTCGGGCTGGCGGGCCCGGTCGCGCTCACCGCGGGCGGGATCGCCGGCTTCAGCTGGGCGGAGGCCGGCGGGGAGCGGCACCCGCTTCAATCCGGTGAGCTCCGCGCCGGCCTGCTGCTGGACCCCGGCCTCTTCTGAGGCCGAGCAGCCCGGCGAGGCCCGGCCAGAGCCACAAGAGCCCTGGCGGCGCGCCGCCGCAGCTCAGCGGTCCGACCAGCGCCGCCGCCTCGTCCGCTCCGTCACAGTCCTGGTCCACCCCGTCGTAGGGCGCGTCCTCGGCGTCCGGGTGGACGCCGTCGTTGTCGTCATCGCAGTCGCCGCCGAGCTGACCGGCGAGGGGCGTGTGCCCCTCCCACACGTAGCCGTCGCCGTCCCGATCGGCGTCGTTGCCGTCGCAGTCGCTGTCCTGGCCGTCGTACCAGTCGTCCCCGTCGGCGTCGGGGAAGACGGCCGGGTCGCTGTCGTCACAGTCCGTGGCGTCGGTGCTGAAGCCGTCCGTGAGCGCGCAGGCCTCCAGCGCCGCGCCGGCGTCGCCGTAGCCGTCGCCGTCCGCGTCCGCGTAGAGGGTGAAGGCGTCCACGGCCTCCTCGTCCACGGCCCCGTCGCAGTCGCTGTCCACCTCGTCGCAGATCTCGTAGGCCCCGGGGGCGGTGGTCGCCTCCGCGTCGTCGCAGTCCCCCTCGCAGGTGGTGACGCGGTCCCCGTCCTCGTCGTCATGGTTGAGCGCGGCGTCGTCGTCATCGCAGTCTCCGGCGTTCGCCTGCAGCCCCTCCTCGTAGACGCAGACCGGCTCGCTGTCGGGATCCCCGTAGCCGTCGCCGTCCGCGTCCGCGTACCAGGAGGTGAGCCCGCTGTCCGGATCCGCCAGATCAATCGCTTTGTCGCAGTCGTTGTCGAGGCCGTCGCAGAGCTCCTCGCGGCCGGGGTGGAAGGTGGGATCCGCGTCGTCGCAGTCGCCGTCGTCCTCGCTGTAGCCGTCGCCGTCGTCGTCCCGCCCCGCCGTGAGCTCGTCGGAGCGCGCGTCGCAGTCCTGGTTGACGCCGTCCGCCGGCTCGCCCTCGACCTGCCCGGGGGACACGCCGCTGTCGCTGTCGTCGCAGTCGCCGTCATGCAGATCGTAGCCGTCGCCGTCCGCGTCGGCCGCGGCCGTACCCTCGTCCACCTGGCCGTCGCAGTCGTTGTCGCGATCGTCCCGGACCTCCGCGGCCCCGTCGTAGCTCCAGGCGTCCAGATCGTCGCAGTCCGCCGCCGCCGGGGCCCCGTCTCCGTCCTGGTCCCCCGCGTCGCCGCAGTAGACGCCGGCGTCCGCCGCGCCGTCCACTCCGTCGCAGTCCTGGTCCACCCCGTCGCAGGTGTCGTCCGCGGCCCCCGGGTGCGCGCCGGGATCGTCGTCGTCGCAGTCCGCGCCCTCGCGACCGGCCAGCGCGTTGACCGAGGCCGCCTGGTAGCCGTCGCCGTCCAGATCGGGGCCGCCGTAGAGCACCCAGGCGCGGCCGCGGCGCGCGGCGCCGTCGACGCCGTCCGAGCGGCGCGCGCCCAGCAGGATGTCAGCGAAGCCGTCGAGGTTGACGTCCCCCAGCGACAGCCGCCGGCCGAAGTACTCCTTGCTCAGATCCCCGTCGGCGTCGGCGTGGTGCAGGGTGTGGTCCGCCACGTCGTCGACCCGCCCGGGCGCCCCCCAGTCGTAGCCGCCGGACCTGCCGTAGAGCACATGGACCCGATCCCGGCGCGGGCTGCTGGCGTTCTCGCTGAACTCGCTGATGACCAGATCGTCCAGCCCGTCGCCGTTCAGATCCATGCCGCTGGTGAGGCTGCGCCCCAGCCCGCGCTGCAGCGTGCCGTTGGTGCTGCCGTCCTCGTTGACCCCGCCGTCGCTGCAGATGATCGCGTCGGCTTGATCCAGCAGCGCGCTGGTCGCCGGCAGCTCGGACAGCCCCGGGTCGTAGAGGATCGCCACCACGCCGCAGGAGCTGTTGGTGGTGTTGCCGCAGGGCTCGCAGCTGTAGCCCGGCGCGCCGACGATGAGATCCTGCACCCCGCTGCCGTCCAGATCGCCCGCGGCGACGGTGACGTTGGGGAGATCCTCGTGGAGCCCCTCCAGGGTCAGCACGAGGCCCTCGCTGTCCTCGGGGCCGGACGTCGTCGAGGGGAAGATCGCGGCGTACCCCGGGTAGGGAGGCTCGGAGGAGTAGGGCTCGTACTGGGTGGCCGCGACGACGGTCTCCGCGCCGCCGCCGTCGAGATCGATGCAGGTGAGGTCATTGCCCAGGTGCGCCCACTCGACCGAGCTCCACCAGCTCAGGCGCGGCGGCCAGTCGCAGACCTCCAGCTCGCGATCGGGCCAGTCCTCGGTGTCCAGCACGAAGATCTCGCCATACTCCCCGGATCCTCCCGCGCCCAGGCAGAAGTCGCCGGCGGACTCGGTGTCGGAGATGATCAGCTCCTGGCGGCCGTCTCCGTCTTGATCGCACGCGGCGATCGACAGCCCGAACTTGCCGGCGCCGCCGGAGCCGACCCAGACGGTGTGGGGATCATCCCGCAGCTCACCGGAGGCGGCCCAGGGCTCGAAGCGACCCTCGACGATGTAGACCGTGTCCTTGCTGGCGGTGGAGGTGATGACGTCGCTCAGCCCGTCGCCGGTCAGGTCGTCGCGCACGCAGTCCAGGGCGTCGCAGGCTCCCAGCAGCGCCCGGCCGCCCGGGGCCAGGGTGGACCCGAGCGCGACGCCGACGTCGTGACCGTAGAGGTGCAGGTAGTCGGCCTCATCCAGCACGGTCCAGGGGGCGAAGTCGGCGGCCGGCACCCGCATCACCGCCCCCAGGTCGGCGCTGGTGAGCCCGTAGGCTGGCGCGCCGACGAAGACCTCCGGCGCGCCGTCGCCGTCGGAGTCCGTGGCCAGGATCACCGCCGCGCCCAGCTCCTGGCCGCGGAGCGTCCCGCTGGACTCCTCGGCGTAGGCGGTGACGTCGCCGCGAAGCACCGCGTGGGGCCAGCAGCCCCGGCTCATCTCCAGGGTCACCGCGTCATCCAGGGCGCAGGGCTCCGCCCCCGGTGCGGGTGGGACAGCGGCGGAGAGGAGGGCCAGGAGTGCGATCATGGCCGCTGAGGGTACCGCGCCCCGGCGCCGCGTCGACGCCGGGTGGGAAATCCCTGTTCACAAGCGCGGTGAATCCCGGGGTGTGATAGAACACGTTCTACTTCCCGGAGGGAGCCATGGGCAAGGTGTTCGGCGATCGGATCCTGGAGGGCAAGGCCGCCTTCATCATGGGCGGCACCCGGGGCATGAACCTGGAGATCGCCAAGCGGTACGCCGAGCACGGCGCTGCGGTGGCGGTGGCCTCCCGAAACCCCGAGCGCTGCGCCGCGGCCGAGGCGGAGCTGAAGGCGCTGGGCGGCGAGGCGCTGGGCATCCAGGTGGACGCCCGGGACTACGATCAGGTGGCGGCGGCGCTGGCGGCGGCGTCCGAGGCCTTCGGACCGCTGGACATCGTCATCGCGGGTCAGGCCGGCAACTTCATGGCGCCGGTGCTGGGCATGTCCGCCAACGGCTTCAAGACCGTGGTGGACATCGATCTCTTCGGCACCTTCAACACCTTCAAGGCGAGCTGGGAGCACCTGCGGCGGCCCGGCGCCAGCCTGATCGCCATCACCGCCCCGGAGGCCGTCAAGCCGCTGCACTTCCAGTCCCACGTCTGCGTCGCCAAGGCGGGCGTCAACATGCTGCTGCGCTGCCTCGCCCTGGAGTGGGGCCCGGCCGGCGTGCGGGTCAACGGCATCTCCCCCGGCCCCATCGAGGACTCCTGGGGCATGAAGAACGTCATCGCCACCAGCCCCGCGATCTACGAGCAGATCCGCAAGGCGGTGCCGCTGGGGCGCTGGGGGTTCCAGGCGGAGGTCGCGGACGCGGCCCTCTTCCTCGCCTCGGACGCCGCGGGCTATCTGACGGGCCACGTGCTCGATGTGGACGGCGGGGTGAGCTTCACGAGCCCCGAGCAGGGCCACGTGGACGCGATCGACTTCGCGGACAACCCCCGGCTGCGGGGTGCCAAGAAGTCTGGAGACTCCTGAAGCCTCAGAGGTGGCAGTCGGGCTTGACGAGGTAGGCGATCTCGACTGTGCTGCCGGCCGCTGGGATGTAGCCCTCGTCGAAGCTGATGTAGTTGCCGTCGTCGTAGCCGGAGTAGTACCAGCCCACGCTGACGGGGGTCTTGTCGATCGCGACGCTGATGCTGGCGGGATCGGGCGCCATGCTCAGCTCGAAGGTGTCGTTGGCGCTGATGGAGGCCAGCGCGATGGCCTGGAGGTGCGCGCCGAAGTCGGTGGAGCAGATGCTCAGGAACTCGCCGCCGGTCTCGAGGGTGGCCTCGTAGTGTCCCGTGCCGGCCTCATTGGTGTCACAGCCGGCGGGCATGTCGCCAGCGATGGCGTGCATGATGACGTCATCGTTGTCGGCCTTCAGAGCCTGGAAGAGGGCGACGTAGTACTCCCAGCCGTTCGGTGACTGCTCGCGCTCATCGGAGACGCTCACCAGCGCCAGCGTGGCGGTCTCCCGGAGGAAGTCTTCGTTGCAGCCGCCGGTGTGGGACTGGCTGAGCGCGTTGCTCATCAACTGGAAGGGCGCCTCGGTGTAGGTGCCGGCGACACCGCTGAGCATGTCGTCGAAGGCGTTCTGCTGGGCCGAGGTCGTCATCTCGCTGTTGATGTAGTTCACGCTGCCGCTGAAGCAGCCCGAGTCCTCGACCACCACGCCGATGTGGTAGTCGCTGTCCTGACCGGCGAGGGTGCTGGCGAAGAGCTCGAAGTTCGCCTTCACGTTCTGGATGTCGTCGTCCATCGAGCAGGACTTGTCGACGCCGAACAGGATGTCCACCGGGCCGCTCTCCCGCTGCTCGTAGACGTCGGTGTTGGTCCCGTAGATGACGCCGCCGCCCTCCTGGCTCACCTGGAGGGTCGGGGTGAAGGGATCGTCGGAGTGGACCTTCAGGTACCCGATGTCCGGCACCTCGTCGGTGGGGGTGTACCGCACCGTGACGGTGAACGGCGCGCCCTCGGGAGAGAGCAGCCAGGGGAGGGGGCCGTGGAGATCGGTCTCGTCGTCGAACACCAGGTCAGCGGAGCCCGTCGCGTACTCCAGCGAGGTCACGCTCATCCCCACGGTGCCGACATTGTCGAGGGTGATCGTCTGCTCCAGAACGCAGCCGATGTAGGGCTCACCGAAGTCGTAGACCTCCGGGGAGATCGCCAGGATGCCGCCGCTCAGCGCGCCGCTCAGGGCCACCTCCTGCACGGGGTTCTCCGGATCATCGGAGCGGATGTGGAGCGCGTCGTCGTGCATGCCGACGCCGTCGGGGAGATAGGTGACCTCCACCTCGGCGCTCTCGCCAGGCGCCAGCAGCACCAGCTCGGAGGTGTCGACCTCGAAGGTGGTGTCATCGAGCTCGAAGACGACGGGGCCGAGCTGGGCGTCCCCGCTGTTGGTGAGGGTGAGGGTGCGCGAGGCGGTCAGCTCATCCGGCAGCAGCAGCTCCCCGAAGTCCAGGGAGGACGGGGTGACTGAGAGCGAGGGGGCGGTGAGCTGGATGTCGCCGATGGTGCCGGCGTCATCCGCGGTGTCATCCGCGGTCTTGCCGGCGCAGCCGACGATGAGGAGAAGCGAGATGAGTGGTGCCACGGCAGTCCCCCGGGAGCGCTTTACCTCTCCAGAGTGCCACGTCCGCGCCCCTTCGATCAGATCTCTCCGCGCTGCCGCGGCCTGTTCTGAGGCGACTCGGGGAAGAGCAGGCGGAAGGTCGCGCCCTCACCGGGGGGGCTCTCGGCCAGGATCTCGCCGCCGAGGGAGAGCATCAGCCGCCGCGCCGTTGAGAGGCCGAGGCCCGTCCCGCCGCGCTCCCGGCGGGTGGTGTACCCCGCCTCAAACACCCGCGGGAGCACATCGAGCGGGATGCCGGGGCCGTCGTCGCTGACCGAGATGCAGACGCAGGCTGTGTGGAGGCGTCCCCGGGTCTCTTCAGCGACTCGCGCCGCGTCCCAGCGCTTCAGGCTGATGTCGAGGCTGCCGTCGTTGCCGGCGGCGTGTCTGGCGTTGACCATCAGGTTGAGCAGCACGCGCTCGAAGCGGACCCGGTCCACGAGGATCTGGGAGGTGGGCTCCTCCGGGGGCGTGAAGCGCAGGCGCAGCCCCCCATGTGGGGAGGAGAAGGTGCTCTGGAAGCGCTGGATGAGCGCGCGCGGGTTCCCGGGGCCCGGGGGGGCATCGGCGAGGCCCAGGCTGCTGATGGCCTGGGTCAGCGCGCGGCCGTGCTCCATCTGCCGGTCGCGCCGCGCCAGCAGCCTCTCCAGCTGAGGTGGGGACATGTCCTCAGCGAGGTCGATGGTGTGACCCAACATCGTGAGGATGTTGTTCAGGTCGTGGGCGACGGCGGGCAGGAGCGCGCTGAGATCGGCGTACCGCTGGGCCTCGTCGAGCGTCGCCAGCAGTCGCTCGCGCTCGCGCTCCTGCAGGGTGCAGTCATGGAGGGTCAGCAGCCAGGTCTCGCCGCTGCCCGCGGTCAGCTCCAGGGTGTGCGTGGAGGAGCTGGCGCGCACTGGCGCCAGCGGCGCCTCGCCCCGCCGCTGGCGGCGGAGGGGGTTCAGAACATCGACTCGGGAATTGAAAAATAGACGCGCCAGGAGTCCATCAAGATCCAGGGGATGGGACGGGTCGACACCGGTGAGTTGGACCAGCGCGGGACTCGCCATAAGCAACTCTTCCTGCTGGAAGAGGGCAAGCAGCCCGCCTTGTGTCCGGATGGTGGCGACGAGACCTTGGGTGAACTCCTGGCGCGCCGAATCGATAGGTATAGATGGGTCGCCCCACGGTTGAATGTCAGAGGTTCGGTCGTCCACGAGAACTCCCGGATTGCAGACCCGAGGAGCAGGGTGAAGGGTGAGCTCGGAACGACCCCCGCCCTCCAGAATTCCGATCCAATGCTCCAGCATGCGAACACGCTGTCGCCTCACTACCCGGCACCAAAGACCGTGAAATCTTTGAAAGCCGGGCTCCTCGTGGCCTGCCGTGAACACCATAGCCCCGAGAGCAACGCGGAGGTCACCCCCCAGAGATATTTCCGTTCACGTTCTCTGAAAACGCAGACGGCTCCGTGTAGGTTGGTGCGGTGTCGGATGGGAGTGCAGCGTGTCCTCGACCAACGTGACGGGTCAGCCGGACATCTTCGAATACCTCGATTACCGGAGCTATCTCCGGGATTGGTTCGAGCATCGAAAGAGAACCTGGCCAGAGTTCTCTTACGAGTACTTCATGCGGAAGGCGGGCCTCGGCTCAAAGGCGACCCTCCACAACGTGATCTCCGGGCGGCGAAACCCGAGAGAGGGAACCCTGAGCGCGTTCGCCAAGGGCATGGAGCTGGACGACGCGGAGAGCGCCTACCTCGAGAAGCTGGTCGAGCTGGCTCTCTGCAAGACCCTGGAGAAGCGCCGGGAGGTGCTGCTCACCATGATCGAGGATCCGCTCTTTCAAAAGGATCGCCGGCTGAAGGGGGAGCTGTCCGAAGCCGAGATGCGCTTCATGTCGCGCTGGTACTGCTGGGCGATCTGGGAGCTGGCCCGCGCGCCGGGGTTTCGGGCTGATCCGGTCTGGCTCTCCAAGACGCTCGTCCCCAGCATCACCGAGGTGCAGGCCGCGGAGGCGCTGGAGCTGCTCTTCGTGTTGAAGTTTCTGGAGTTGGGTGAGGACGGGCGGGTCAGCACCAGCGAGATCCGGATCTCCACCAATGACGTCGTGACCCAGCGAGACGCTGCACGGGCGCTCTACCGCTCCAACCTGGATAATGCGTACGATTCGCTCTTGAAGGTGCCGCACCAGGAGCGGTTCCATCGAAGCGCGACGCTGCTCATCCCCGATGCACTTTTTCCTGAGCTCAAAGCCAAGCTCAGCAATGTCCTCCGCGAGATCATGCGCGACAGCGACGAGGCTATGCGCGATAAGCTCCGGGTTTACCAGATCGGCGTGCAGCTCTTCCCAATGAGCACCCATGTCGAAAGTGAGGCCGCCGATAGTGCCGATCCGACGGATGAGGACGGCTGATGCGGGGGGCATCTTACAAGTGGGACAGGTCAATGGCGGCGTTGGCCTGGTCGAGGAACAGTTCCACGGTCTGGGTCGAGGTGGCGTCAGTGATGAGGGTATCTCCTGCGGCGGATGTCAGGAGCTGCGCGTTACCAGGGCCGCCGAGGGTGGCGCTGATCTCGCACCAGTCCCCCTCAGGGGCCGTGAAGGTGGTCCCGGTTCCGGGTGTAAACCAGCGCCGGAGCGGGAAGGACTCGATGTCGCCGGTGATGCACTCCTCAAGCTCGAGGGACCAGAGCAGCACATCGTTATTGCCGCTGGTGTCTACGACGAGGACGGGGTCGCCGATGATGGTGGAGGCGTCGGCGGGGGAGGCGGCGAGGACCGCGAAAATAAGGGTGGAAAGCATCTCGTACTCCGAAGCGGGGGTGGTGTTCCCAGGTTTCGGGGGGTCGAGAGCGGTTGAGGCTTACTCGCTAGACCTAAGTTCAGACGCAGTGCAGTCGTGCGGCGGCGCAGGGCATTCGGCAGATTCAAGATTCTCAGGAGCTAGCGATGGATCCAGGTGTCGCCAGAGCTGTGGCAATCGATCAACCAGAGCTGAGACGACGGCTCGCGCACGCGCTCCCGCGTGACGCCCGGGGCTGGCACGCCCTGACGACAACGGTTCGGGAGATTGACCGCATTGAGGCTGAGGTTCCGGTGGATGCCGGCGCGCGGCGCAGCGTCCTTACGGAGGTCTATGGCGGCGCCTGGGACGCTGTGCTGCTGCGCCTGCGGCGGGAGTTCGGCTCCGCTCCAGAGGAGGATCTGGAGGAGGTCATTCAGACCGTGTGGCTTCAGATCGACGAGCTGTACCTGAAGTGCCGGGACCGCAGCCGGTTCTCGGGGTTCTTGTGGACGACCCTGCGCCGCCGGGCGCTGGCGCGGCTGCCTGATCGCGAGACGCAGGCTCTCGATGAGTCCGCACCCGCCCCCCGGGAGTCCGATCAGGCCCGCCGCGCGGCGGCCGCGCAGGCGCTCCGGCGCTTCGCCTGGTTCACCTGGGGCAGCCAGGACAACCCGCTAGCGGCGTCCCGCCAGGCTTGGAGCCACAAGCAGGGGCGCGCGGCCATGGTGGAGTTCTCGGCGATCGCCTGCGGCCTGGAGTGCCGGCCCTACGGAGAGCTGGTGTACTGGAATCAGCCCCGCAGCGGCGACTGGGGCCAGGGCGACGGCGAAGGGGACGAGAAGTGGTGGCGCAACCGCGCGACCTATGCGCGGGGGAAGTTCAAGCGCGCCCTCCAGACGGATGAGGGGACGGAGATCTATCAGGGCATCCTGGAGCGGATCCTGATGCAACGCTAGCGGAGGGTAATAGCGTGAATTGCGGTGATATTGAGTTCATCCTGGCCGATCTGGCGCTGGGGTGGTTGTCGGAGACGTTGGAGCACCGGGTGGGGGAGCACCTCGAGGGCTGCCCCGGGTGCCGGGCTGCGTGGCTCGACACCCTGGTGTGTTGGTTGACGGACGGGCGGCCCCTGGAGGGGCGGATGGCTCAGCTCGACCCCGTGCTCTACGCTCAGGCGGAGCGAGCCTGTAAGATCCAGGAGGTCCGGGCGTTGACACGTCGCTCGAGCCCCGGGAGTGACCGTGACACCTTCGCTAGCGCTAGTGACCCTTCTCGCCTGCACGGGCGTCGACGAGCTGGTGATCGAGCCGGAGCTGGAGTCGGAGGAGCCGATCGCGTTCACCGAGGTGGACGAGCCGGTGGGGTTGGTGATCCAGCTGTCGAATGGGGAGCTGCGGGCAGCCGCGGCGGAGCGTCTGGCCACCCCGGAGGTCGGGGAGCTGAGCGAGGCGGGCCGCGCGGCGCTGCTGGCGCGCCTCCCGGCGCTGCCCGAGGAGGCGCTGGGGACAGCGTTCGCGCTGCGGGATCGCTCGCTGCCGCCGCCCCGGACCGGCGAGACTGTGTCAGATATCTTCCCGCCTCCAGCGGACGCCTCGAAGGTGACGGCGGACGCCGGGGCGGTGGCGATCTTGCGTTACGCCCCGGAGGGGGACGTCGAGATTGCGCCGCACCTGAGCGTGAGCTTCAATCAGCCGATGGTGGCGCTGACCTCTCAAGACGAGGCGGCGAAGATCCGGCCCGTCAGCTTGAGCCCCGAGCCGCCGGGGCAGTGGCGCTGGGTCGGTACCCGGACGGTGCTGTTCGAGCCGGATGTCTCGCCGGGGGCCGTGCATCGGGATCAGCCGAAGGGCTTCCCGAAGGCGACGACCTACACGGTCACGGTGCCGGCGGGCACGAGCTCGGCGACCGGCGAGGCGCTGGCGGAGGACGAGCGCTGGACCTTCAGCACCCCGCCGGCGACGCTGGCGTCGGGCTACCCCTCCTACGGGCCTCACCCGGTGGCGCTGCCGCTTGTGGCGGTGTTCGATCAGCGGGTCGACGCCGAGGCGCTGCTGCCGCACGTCCAGCTCTCGGGCGGCGGGCTGGGAGGCGCCGTGGCGCTGCGGGTGGCCGATCGCTCGGAGCTGGAGGGCGCGGCGGCGGCGGTGTACGACGCGGCGCTCCCGGGGCGGGCCGCGGCCTTCATGCCGCTGACGCGGCTGAAGCGAGACACCAGCTACCGGGTCACGCTCGGGGAGGGGCTCCCGAGCGCTGAGGGGCCCCGGCTCACTGAGGCCGAGCAGAGCTGGGACTTCTACACCTACCCGCCGCTTCAGGTGGCGGGCTCGACCTGCCAGATCCACAACCCCTGCCAGCCCTACGGCAACTTCAACATCTACTTCAACAACCCCCTCGACCCAGCGAGCGTGTCGCTCGAAGGCTTCGAGGTGAGCCCGGAGCTGGAGCTCCGCAGGGTGGATGCCCAGCACACCAACCTGAGGTTCCTGGCTCCGCTGAAGGGCAGCACGGTCTACACCGTGACGGTCCCCGCCGGCATCGCGGACACCTACGGTCAGATCCTGGAGGCCCCCCAGACCGTGGAGATCCACATGGCGCCGGCGAGCCCGATGCTCCAGGGGCCCGGCCGCGATCTGGTGGTGCTCGACCCCGCCGGGCCGCCCACGGTGCCCATCTACTCCATGAACCACGAGGAGCTGGTCGCCAGGGTCTGGGAGGTCACGCCGGAGGACTGGCCGGCCGTCACCCAGTGGCACTCGGGCTACTACTACAACGAGGTGGGCAGCGCCAGCCCCCCCCTGCGGCAGCTCGAGCGCTTCTTCATCGACGTGGACGCCGTGGCGGACGAGACGGTGGAGACCGCGGTCGACCTGGCGCCCTACCTGGGGGATGACGGCCTCGGGCACCTCCTGGTGGAGATTCAGCCGACCCTGCAGCCCGCGGAGGCCTGGCAGCGGCAGAGCGTGCTGATGTGGGTGCAGCGCACCGAGCTCGGTCTGGCCGCCGTCGTCGACCACGAGCGCCTCACCGCCTGGGTGACGGAGCTGAAGTCCGGCGCCGCGGTCGAGGGCGCGGAGGTCTCGCTCCTGCCCGGAGACGGGGTCGGCGTGAGCTCGACTGAAGGCCTGGCGGCGCTCGACCTCGGCGTACAGCGGAGCGGCGCCCAGATGCTGGTGGCGCGGCGCGGCGACGACGTGGCCTTCCTGCCCCACGGCCCCAACTTCTGGAGCACCTACGGCAACTGGTACAAGTACGGCGACGGATCGGGCCCCGGGTGGCATGTCTTCGACGACCGGGCGCTCTACAAGCCGGGCGAGACCGTGACCCTGAAGGGGTGGATTCGCTGGATGGATCGGGCGCGCGGCGGCGACGTTCGCGCCATGGAGTACCCCGCCGACAAGATCCAGTGGATCCTCTACGGCCCGCAGGGCAACGAGCTGGGCCAGGGCGAGGCCGACGTCAGCGAGGACTGGAGCTTCGATCTGGCGGTCGACCTGCCCGGCACCGCCAACCTGGGCCAGGCCTCCCTCTACCTGAACGCCAGCAGCGGCGGCACCCACTACCACTACTTCGAGATCCAGGAGTTCCGGCGGCCCGAGTACGAGGTGAGCGCCGTGGTTGACGCGGGGCCGCACATCCTCGGAGAGATCGGACACGCCTCGGTCAACGCAAGCTACTACGCCGGCGGCGGGCTCCAGGGCGCGCCCGTGAGCTGGTCCGTGACCGCGTCCCCTGGCAGCTACAGGCCCCCAGGTCATGAGGAGTACGCCTTCGGGACCTGGAGCCCGTGGTGGGGCTGGTGGGGGTGGATGCCCACCGGCGCGAGCCCGGTGACGCAGCTCGACTGGAGCGCCGAGACGGATGTGACCGGCGCGCACTACCTGGACATGCACTTCGAGTCCATGAACCCCGCGCGCCCGATGTCAGTGCAGGCGCAGGCCGCGGTCCAGGACGTCAACCGACAGAGCTGGACCTCGACCGCCAGCCTGGTGGTGCACCCCTCGTCCCTCTACGTCGGCCTGAAGACCGATCGCTCCTTCTACGAAGAGGGCGCGACGATCGAGGTGGAGTCATTGGTCGTCGACATCGACGGCGCCGAGGTCGCCGATCGGGCGATCGCCCTGACGCTCTCGCGCATGGAGTGGGCCCTGGAGGGCGGAGAGTGGACCGAGGCCCCGCGGGATGAGCAGACCTGCGCGCCGACCAGCGGCGCCCGATCGGCGTCCTCCTGCAGCTTCACGCTGCCGAAGGGCGGCCGCTATCAGGTGCTCGCCCAGGTGAGCGATGACGAGGGGCGCGCCAGCGAGTCCGAGCTCTCCTTCTGGGTCTCCGGCGGAGACAGCCGCCCCGAGCGCGGGGTGAGCCTGCGGCAGGTCCAGCTGATCCCCGATCGCAAGAGCTACACCCCCGGGGACACCGCGAAGGTGTTGATCCAGGCCCCGTTTCATCCGGCCTCCGCGCTGGTGACGCTGCGTCGTGAGGGGGTGGTCGAGACCCGGCGCATCGAGCTGACCGAGGCGGACTACACGCTGGAGATCCCGATCGAGGAGGCCCACATCCCCGACCTGACGGTCGCGGTGGATCTGGTGGGCGCTGAAGGGCGCACGGACGACGAGGGCCAGCCGGTCGACGGGCTGCCGCTCAGGCCGTCCTTCGGCGCGGGTGAGCTGAAGCTCCCGGTTCCTCCGCGCACGCGCACGCTCCGGGTCGAGGTGACCCCCGACGTCGAGGCGCTCACTCCCGGCGGCGAGACCGCCATCAGCGTGCGCGTCACCGGACACGACGGGGCCCCCGTGCGCGACGCCGAGGTCGCGGTGCTCGCCGTCGACGAGGCGGTCCTGGCCCTGAGCGGCTACCAGCTCGCGGATCCGCTGGACACCTTCTACGCCGATCGCGGCGCCGGCGCGGCCACCTACTGGCTGCACCACCAGATCTGGCTCGCCGAGGTCAGCCTGCTGGCCGGCGCGGGCGGTGAGAGCGGCTCCCGCGACTCCCTGGTCTCCGAGCTGTCGGCGCTGGGGTACACCGGCGGGGAGCTCGACGACGGGAACGGCATGGGGAGGCGGGGCTCGGGCACCGTCGTCGGCGGCAGCGGCTACGGCTACAACACCGCGACCGTCAGCCAGAGCTTCGCGAGCGAGATGCCGATGGCCGAAGGGCTGCTGGCGGCCACCGGGAAGGACGAGCGCTCCAACAGGCGGGAGGACAACGGCTGGGCCGACGCCAACAAGCCCATGGACCAGACGACCCAGCGGCCCGGGGTGGAGTCGGACAGCCCGATCGCGCTGCGGAAGGACTTCAGCGCGCTGGCGCTGTTCGCCCCCGCCGAGAAGACCGGCGCTGACGGCGTGGCCCGGGTCTCCCTGAAGCTGCCCGACAGCCTGACCCGCTACCGGGTGATGGCGGTGGCTGTGTCCGGCGCGGATCGCTTCGGAACGGGGGAGGGGAGCGTGACCGCTCGCAAGCCCCTGATGGTGCGGCCCTCGCCGCCCCGCTTCCTGAACTACGGCGACCGGTTCGAGCTCCCGGTGGTCCTCCAGAACCAGACCGACAAGGAGATGACGATTCAGCTCGCCGCCCGGGCCGGGAACATGCGCTTCCTGGACGACGGCGGCGCGGGCGCCGTGTCGCCGGACGAGGGCTCGCGCGAGGCCGGCCTGACGGTGTCCGTTCCCGCCCAGGACCGGGTGGAGGTGCGGATCCCGGCCGCGACCACCGCGGCCGGTGAGGCGAGCGTTCAGGTGGTCGCCGCCAGCGGCGCCCACACCGACGCCGCCACCTTCGAGCTGCCGGTCTGGACCCCGGCGACGACAGAGGCCTTCGCGACCTACGGGGAGATCGACGCCTCGGGCGCGGACGGCGCGATCGTGCAGCCGCTCGAGGCCCCGCCTGGGGTGGTCACGCAGTTCGGTGGGCTGGACATCACCACCTCATCGACCCAGCTCCAGGCGCTCACCGACGGCTTGATCTACCTGACGGAGTACCCCTACTCGTGCTCCGAGCAGCTGGCGAGCCGTGTGCTGGGGGTGGCCGGCCTGCGGGACGTGCTCGCCGCCTTCGAGGCGCCGGATCTCCAGCCCGCGGCGGTCCTGGAGGCCAGCGTGGAGGCGGACATCGCCCGGCTGGCCGCGCGCCAGAACGGCGACGGCGGCTGGGCGTACTGGCGTCGGAACGACCCGTCGGTGCCCTACCTCTCCATCCACGTGGCCCACGCGCTGACCCGGGCGAAGCAGAAGGGCTACGACGTCCCCGCGCAGGCCTGGAGCCAGAGCCTCTACCACCTCCGCAACATCGAGTCGTTCATCCCCCACTGGTACGGCGACAGCTCCAAGCGCATGCTCCGCGCCTACGCGCTCTACGTGCGGCACCACGCCGGCGACTCGGACATCGGCGAGGCCCGCCGGCTCTATCGGGAGCTCGGCGCGGACGGCTCCGCCATGGAGTCGCTGGGCTGGATCCTGCCCACTCTGCACGCCGGCGGCGCGGCGGCCGAGGTCGCGCAGATCGAGCGCCTCCTGAGCAATCGGGCGGTGGAGACCGCCGGCGCGGCGCACTTCACCCAGAGCTACGGAGACGACGCCCACCTGCTGCTGCACTCCAACCGCCGCACCGATGGGGTGATCCTTGAGGCGCTCATCGAGGTGCGTCCCGAGAGCGATCTCATCCCCAAGATCGTGCGCGGTCTGCTCTCCCATCGCTCGCGGGGGCGCTGGACCAACACCCAGGAGAACGCCTTCATCCTGCTCGCCCTCGACCGGTACTTCGCGGTCTACGAGTCCGTCACGCCCGACTTCGTCGCCAGGGCCTGGCTCGGTGACGGCCTCGCCGCGGAGCACGCCTTCAAGGGGCGGACGACGGAGCGGCACACGGTTGAGGTGCCGATGGCCTGGCTCACGGAGCAGGACGACTGGAACCTGACGCTGGCCCGGGAGGGCGAGGGGCGCCTGTACTACCGGCTGGGGCTGCGCTACGCCCCGGCGGATCTGGACCTGGAGCCCGCGGATCGCGGCTTCGCCGTCGATCGGGTCTACGAGGCCGTGGACGACCCTGATGACGTTCAGCTCGACGCCGACGGCGTGTGGACCTTCGCCGCCGGCGCCCGGGTCAAGGTGACCCTCACCATGGTCGCCCCCGCTCGCCGCTACCACGTGGCGCTGGTGGACCCGCTGCCGGCCGGGCTGGAGGTGTTGAACCCCGCCCTGGCGACGACGGGCGCGCTGCCGGAGGAGCCCGCGGCCGCCGGCGGGGGCCGCTACTGGTGGTGGCACCGAGCCTGGTACGAGCACCAGAACATGCGGGATGAGCGCGTCGAGGCCTTCACCAGTCTGCTCTGGGAGGGGGTGCACTCCTACACCTACTACGCGCGCGCCACCACGCCCGGGCAGTACGTGGTGCCGCCCACCAAGGCTGAGGAGATGTACGCGCCGGAGACCTTCGGACGGGGCGCCACGGACCGGGTGATTGTGCGCTGACACACAGCCCGGACCCCGCGCTCCTCACACGCCCCCGGTTCTGTCCGATGAGGGTGTGTGGGATGTGAGATGGGGGGCCGGTGCTGCTGTTGCTGACAGCGCTGACGAACGCGGCGGCGAGCGAGCCGAAGCTGAAGCGCATCGAAGAGCTGGAGCTCGATGAGCTGCTCGGGACAGTGAGCGCGGCCTCCGGACGCTCGGAGAGCGTGCTGCTCTCTCCAGCGACCGTCACCGTGATCGACACCGACCGGATCCGCCTCTCTGGAGCGCGCAGCGTGCCTGAGCTGCTGAGGACCGTGCCCGGGGTGAGCGTCTCTCAGCACGCGCCCGGTGAGTACCAGGTGCACATGCGCGGCATCGGGAGCCTGGACGCGCACAACCTCGTCGTCCTGCTGGACGGGGTGCCCTTGAACCGGCGCCTGGACGCTGGCATCGACTGGGCCGCGCTGCCGGTGTCGGTGTGGGACCTGGACCGCGTCGAGGTGGTGCGCGGTCCGGTGAGCGTAATCTATGGGAGCAACGCCTACTCGGGCGTCGTCAGCCTGATCACCAGGGAGGCCGCCAGCGAGACGGTCAAGGGTCGGGTCGGCGGCCAGGTCGGCGTCGACCGGGAGGCCAGGACGGGGGGGACGGTCAGCGCCGCCGCCGGTCGTGAGCGGACGCGGGGCGGCTGGTATCTCGCCGATCAGGTGAGCTACGACGGCACCAACAGCGGCGGCGCGGTCGAGCAGAGCGCCGCGCTCAGCGCCAGTCAGATGCTCAAGGCCCGCCGCGAGCTGGGCGAGACGACGCTGACGGCGCGATCCGGCGCGTCGGTGAGCCGCGCCAGCGGCCTGAACCGCCTGGTGACCGACGTCACCCCACACGAGACCCGCTCCTTGTACCTCCAGGCGGCGCTGGAGCGCGACCTCACGCCGATGCTGACGCTCTCGGGGTGGTCTCGTCTTCAGCACACCGCCATCCGTGTGCGGGAGGAGGCGCTCGCGGAGGCCGCGGGCTTCACCTACGACGACACCATGGACGACGACGGGGCGATCGGCGCTCAGCTCGCCTGGTCTCCGGCGGGCTGGATGTCCTTCAGGATCGGGACCACCGCCGGAGTCGCGCATGTGCGCGCCCCCTACCTGGACGAGATCCTCTACACAGAGAACAGCCCCTACGCCAGCGGCTTCGCGCTGCTGGACCTGGACCCGACGTCCTGGCTCAGGCTCTCCGTGGGCAGCCGGCACGATGTCTCGATCCAGCTCTCGGAGAAGCAGGCCCCCTTCCGCGTCTCGCTGCTGACCCACTGGGATCGGGGCAGCGCCAGGCTGACCTGGGCCAAGGCCTATCGGGAGCCCAGCTACCTGGAGCTGTGGGCGCTGCCCAGCAACGGGGCGCCGGTGGCGGGGGAGCCGCTGCTCCACGCGCCGGTGATCGGCGGGCTGGAGTTCGGCCTCGTCCTGGCCCCGACGCGACGCCTGAGTACGCAGGTCACGGCCTTCTCCCAGTACTCACAGGATGAGGTCGGCTTCTACGATGACCCCGGCGTTTGCTGTGTCTTCGTCAACCTGGAGGAGACGGCGCAGTTCGGGACGGAGGTGGAGCTGACCGCGGCGCTCACCGAGTTCGTCACTCTCAACGTCAGCGGCGGAAACAACTATCTGATAGCCGTCGATGGCGGAGAGATCGCGCTGGCGGACGAGGCTGCCTCCAACGGCGCTGTCGGCGTCTATGGGACCGCCCCCGCGGGCCGCATGGAGTACGGCGGCTGGCTCTCCTGGCGAAGCGAGCAGCGCTACGGGGGAGGGATGGAGGAGCACGACGATACGCGCGTCCTCATCCCCTCTCACTGGCGGCAGTCGGTCCGGGTGGGGGCCATGCCGGTCTCCGAGGTGCCGGTGTGGATCGCCTGTACGGCGGAGGCCGTGATGGGGCTGGACGGCCCCGAGTCGCCGCTGCCTGGCGCCTCGGACGTCGGCCCCCGCATGTTCATCGAGGTCCGCTATGAGCCGAAGCCGAAGCTGACGCTGGAGGATCTGTTTTGAGGGGCGCGCGCGCTGTCGCGTCGCTGCTGGCGCTGCCGATCGGGGCCTCCGTGAGCGCGCCGGCGGCCGCCGACGTGGGCGAGCGGCAGGTGCTGGCGCTCATCCGGGCGCTGGCCTACGACCGCCAGCTCGGTGAGCGGGCCGGCGACGACGTGCTGATCGGCGTGGTGTTCGGCCCCGGCGAGGCGGACTGCGCGGGGGAGGCGCTGGCGGTGCTGCGGGGGCTGGATGGGGTCACCATCCAGGAGCGGCCGATCCGCAGCATGTCGGTGTCCTTCACGGACGCCGGGGCGCTCTCCGACGCGCTCAGCGGCGGCGTTGATGTGCTGATTGTGGTCGGCGGGCTGGGGGAGGCCACGGCGGAGGTCGTGCGCGTCGCGCACCGGGCGGGCGCGGTCACCGCGGGCTTCGAGCCGGAGATGCTGACGATCGGGGTGCCGCTCGTGGTGAGCGATGAGCGCGGTGAACTGGAGGTCTACGTCAACCTGCCCGCGAGCCGCGCCGCCGGGCAGTCCTTCAGCAGCAAGCTGCTGCAGGTCGCGACCGTCGTGCGGGAGAACCCCTGATGGCGCGCCCCACCCTGGATCTGTCGCTGCAGACCCGCCTGCTGGTGGTCGTCTTCTCGCTGTTCGCCCTGGTGGCCGCGGCGATCCTGGCCTTCTTCCCGCCGCGGCTGGACGCGCTGGGCCAGGCCTGGGCGGAGCGCCGGGCGACCACCGTGGCCCACGTGCTCGCCTCCTCCACGGCCGCGGCCCTCGACTTCGACGACGCGGAGGTGGCGGGTGAACAGCTCGCCTACGTTCGCGAGGCCCCGGACTCTCTCTACGCCGTCGTCCGCCGCGATGACGGCAGCGTGCTCGCCGCCTGGCGCGCGGACCGCGCGCTGGATGGCTGGGCGGACATCGACTCGGTGATGTTCCTGGGGGACGCGGTCCACGTCTCGGCGCCCATCGTCGCCGAGGGCGGCGCGCGGGGCCGGCTGGAGATGGGCTTCTCGCTGGAGGCGCTCCAGCAGGAGTACCACGAGAACCTGCTGGCGGTGATCGGCCTCGCGGTCGCGGTGGGCGGGCTGGGCATGCTGCTGAGCGCGCTGGCTGCCTCGGCGGCCCTGCGCCCCATGCGGCGGATCACGGACACGGCCCACGCCATCGCGGACGGTCAGCTCGACGTGGGGGAGCTGATCCCCGGCGGCGAATCGCCGGACACTCCGCCGGCTCGTCGGGATGAGATACGGCAGCTCGCCGCCGCCCTCGGTGACATGGCCCGGCAGCTCCAGCGCGCCCGCCTGCTGGAGGTCGAGCAGCAGGCGTCTCGGGAGGAGGCCGCCAGCGCCCGCGCGGCGTCGGCGGCCAAGAGTCAGTTCCTGGCGACCATGAGCCACGAGCTGCGGACACCGCTGAACGCTGTCATCGGGCTGAACGAGCTGCTCCTGGACACCCCGCTCAATGACGAGCAGCGGGAGTATGTCACCTCCGTTCACGGGGCGGGAGAGGCGCTCCTGGGCATCATCAATCAGGTGCTGGACCTCTCCCGGGTGGAGGCGGGGCGGCTGGCGCTGGAGGCCATCCCCTTCGATCCAGTCGCTGTCGTGGGCAGCGTCATCGACATGCACCGGGCGACGGCCGCGACCCGGAACGTCGCGCTGGGCTTCACCGTCGACGGCGAGCCGACGTGGCTGCTGGGCGATCCGTCGCGGCTGCGGCAGGTGCTGCTGAACCTCGTGGGCAACGCGCTGAAGTTCACGGCGGTCGGCGGCGTGCACGTCCACTGCGCCTTCTCCGAGGCGTCGGCGGATGCCCCCTCTGTGGGGCTCGTGCTGGCTGTCTCGGACACCGGGCTGGGCATCTCGGAGGAGGCCCAGGCGCGCATCTTCCAGCCCTTCGCCCAGGCCGACGACTCCACCACGCGGCTCTACGGCGGCACGGGGCTGGGGCTCGCGATCGTCCGGGCCCTGGTGGAGAACATGGGCGGCGAGGTCACGGTGGCGAGCGAGCCCGGTGAGGGCAGCACCTTCTCGGTGTCGCTCACCCTGCCCCGGTCGGCGCCGGAGGTGCTGGAGGCGGTACCGCTCGTCGACAGCCTGCCCGCGGGCGGCGAGCCCTGGCGGATCCTGGTCGCCGAGGACCACCCCGTGAACCAGCTCTTGATCGAGCGAATGCTGACCCGGATGGGGTGCGAGGTCTCGCTGGTCGGTGACGGCCACGACGCGCTTGAGGCGCTGGCGGAGGGGGACTTCGATCTGGTGCTGATGGACTGCCAGATGCCGCGGGTGGACGGCTACCAGGCGACGAGGGAGGTGCGCCAGGGCGCCGGGCGCTGGCCGGGCATTCCCATCGTCGCGCTGACCGCCAACGCCATGAAGGAAGACGAGCAGCGCTGCCTGGACGCGGGCATGGACGCCTACCTCACCAAGCCCCTGCGCTCCAAGCGCCTGGTGCGCGTGCTGGCGCCGCTGCTGAAGCGACGACGCGCCGCCTGAGCCGCGCTCCGGTATGATGGCTCGTCACACCGAGCGTCGAGGCGACAGCATGGGGCGAGAGATGAAGTTGCTGTTGGCGCTGACATCCGGCGCGCTGCTCCTGCCAGCGGTGGGGTGCGACGGCAAGTCCGGGGCTGGGGACTCCCAGGCGGACGCGGTCCAGCTCATCGACGAGGACAGCGACGGCTACCCGGTCGAGGAGGACGGCGTCGCCGTGGACTGCGATGACTCGGACCCCCGGGTACACCCGGGCGCGACCGAGGCGTGCAACGGCCTGGATGACGACTGCGACGGCGTCCCCGCGGACGACGAGCTCCAGGACGCCGACGCGGACGGCTACCCGGCCTGTGAGGACTGCGACGACGTGAACCCAGACGCCTGGCCCGGGCAGATCTGGTTCGCCGACGACGACCGCGACAACTTCGGCAACGCCTTCGACTTCCTGGAGTCCTGCCTGCAGCCCGCCGGCTACGTGCTCGACAACAGCGACTGCGACGACACCGACCCCGACGCCTACCCCGACCAGATCTGGATCCCGGATGACGACGGCGACGGCTACGGCGATCCGGACGGCACCCCGCTGACCCAGTGCGACAAGCCCCCCGGCTACACCACGGTCTTCGACCAGGACTGCGACGACACGGACCCGGATCAGTATCCCGGTCAGATCTGGTACTTCGACGGCGACAGCGACGGCTACGGCACCGCCGACGCCTCCCTGGAGCAGTGTGAAGAGCCCACGGACTATGTGATCGATGACACGGACTGTGACGACACGGCGTTCGACGTCAACCCCACCGCCAAGGAGATCTGCGACGGCCTCGACAACGACTGCGATGGGGTGACCCCCGCCGACGAGGCGGACGGGGACGGGGACGGCTACGCCATCTGCGATGGGGATCCAGACGACACGGACGCGTCGGTGTTTCCGGAGCTCATCCTGGAGGACTTCGAGAGCGGCGTGTGGCCCGGCAAGGACTGGATCTCGGTCTCCGGGGGCGGCACCATCGGCCCGACCTACGCCCACGACGGCAAGTATGGCCTCCTGGACACCGACTGGCACTACATGAGCGGCCCGACCTTCGGCGCGGTGGGGGACGTGCTCTCGGCCTGGGTCTACTTCAGCGACAGCGGTCGGGCCTACATCGGCTTCGACGGCAACAGCGGCGGCTGCAAGTCCTTCGTCGTGGCGCCCAACTCCGCCGAGATCATGATGCAGGACAACGCCTCCTTCGGGTACGGCGAGTTCGCTGAGGTGGGCGTCGGCTTCACGCTGAGCCAGTGGTACTATGTGGAGATCGAGTTCTTGAAGGGCACCACGGTCGAGGGGCGCCTCTACGACGCCACCGGCGCCACCCTGGTCAGCTCCACCAGCTACAGCTACGCCTCGATCGGCGGCGGCACTCTCTGCCTGCGGTCCTTCGGCGGTGTCTACATTGACACCCTCTCGCTTCGCTAGTGATTCCGCAGGGGGATACAGGCGGCCCCCAGCCCGCGCGTCCCGGGCAGCGGAGGCACACGTGTTCATCCTGGTCATCAACTGCGGCAGCTCCTCCATCAAGGCCGCGGTCATCGACGCGGACTCCGGCGAGCGGCTGAGCGCCGCGCTGCTGGAGCGGGTGGAGGATCATCGGGCCGCGCTGGCGGCGGCTCTGCCCGGGCTGCTGGCTGACGCAGGCATTCAGGGCGCGGTCTCCGCGGTCGGGCACCGCATCGTCCATGGCGGCGCGCGCTTCTCCGCCGCCGTCCGGGTGGACGACGAGGTGGAGGCCGCCATCGAGGCGCTCATCCCGCTCGCGCCGCTGCACAACCCGGCGAACCTCGCTGGCGTGCGCGCCGCCCGGGCGCTGCTGCCGGACGTGCCGCACGTGGCCGTCTTCGACACGGCCTTCCACGCGACGCTGCCCAGCCGGGCCAGGGCCTACGCGCTCCCCGCCGAGCTGACCGAGCGCCATGGCGTGCGGCGCTACGGCTTCCACGGCACGAGCCACCGCTTCGTGGCCGAGGCCGCCGCCGCGCATCTCGGCGAGAACCTGCGCGACCTGCGAATCATCACCTGCCATCTGGGCAACGGCGCCAGCGTGGCCGCCGTGGAGTACGGCCGCTCGGTGGAGACCAGCATGGGCATGACCCCGCTGGAGGGGCTGGTGATGGGCACCCGCTGCGGCGACGTCGATCCCGGGGTGCTGCTCTACATCGCCAGGGCGGAGGGCATGGACATCGATGATCTGGATCATCTGCTCAACCGCGAGAGCGGCCTGAAGGGCCTGTCTGGGGTGGGCAATGATGTGCGCGACATCGAGGAGCGGGCCGCCGCCGGCGACGAGCGCTGTCGGCTGGCGCTGCATGTCTTCGCCCACCGGGTGCGCAAGTACGTCGGCGCCTACGCCGCGGTGATGGGCGGCGCGGACGCGGTGGTGTTCACAGGCGGCATCGGCGAGAACAGCGCGCTCATCCGGCACCGGGTCGCCCAGCGGCTGGAGTTCATGGGGGCCAGGCTGGACGAGGAAGCCAACCGGGAGGCCCGGGTCGGAGACGGCGTGCCCGTCGCGGCCATCTCACCCCCGCACGGCCGCTGCCGGCTGCTGGTGGTCGCCACCGATGAGCAGCTCGCGATCGCCCGGGAGGCCGCGGCGCTGGCGCGGGAGCAGGACGCGGTGAGCCGGAACCTCACCATCCCGGTGGCCGTCTCCGCCCGGCACATCCACCTCACCGGCGCCGCGGTGGCGGCGCTCTTCGGCGAGGGCCACGAGCTCACGCCCCACAAGCCGCTCTCTCAGCCCGGCCAGTTCGCCTGCGTGGAGCGCCTGACCATCGTGGGGCCCAAGCGGCGCATCGAGGGCGTGCGGGTGCTGGGACCGACCCGGCCGAAGTGTCAGGTGGAGATCTCGCGGACGGACGAGTTCTATCTGGGGCTGGACGCGCCGGTCCGCGCCAGCGGCGACGTGGCCAACACCCCGGGGGTGACCCTCATCGGCCCCGCCGGCAGCCTGACGCTCGAAGACGGCGTGATCTGTGCCTGGCGACACATCCACATGACCCCGGCGGACGCCGAGGCCTTCGGTGTACAGGACAAGGACGTCGTGGAGGTGTCCATCGACAGCGCCAGCCGGGATCTCGTCTACGGCGATGTCCTGGTGCGGGTGAGCACGCGCTACGCGCTGGAGATGCACATCGACACCGACGAGGCCAACGCCGCCGAGATCCGCCCCGGCGCAGCCGGCTCGTTGGTGGGCACCTCCGCGACCGCGCGCCTCCAGCGGCGGCGCACCTTCCCCGGCAGCCGGTGAGCCGCTTCGATCAGGACGTCGTCGGTGTGCTCCGGCGGCCCCGTCGCACGCTGGCCGCGCTGGCGGAGCTGCGGGCGCCCGTCGTGGGGCTCTACGCGGTGCTGATGCTGGCGGGCACCTACAGCGTCTTCTGCCTGCTGCTGTGGTCTCAGGGCCACGCCCCGTCGCGGCCGGGGGCGCTCGGGCTCATCGCCGCGGAGGGGTACTACCTGTTCCAGGCGGCGCTCATGCCGCTGCTCTTCCCCGTGCTCTGGTTGGTCTTCAGCGGCGTCGTGCATCTGGTCGCGCGGGGGCTCGGCGGCCGCGGCGCCATCCGGGCTGGCCTGACGGCGCTCGGCTTTGCCTATGCGGTCCCCCTGACCGTCGCCTATGTCCTGCCGGACCTCCTGGCCTTCCTGGTGTTCGGCTTTGAGGCCATGGTGCTCGGGATGCGGGTGTATGGCCCTCTGGCCCTCCTCTGGACCCTCGGGCTCTCGACGGTGGCGGCAAAGGCTGCTTACAAGCTGCCGACTCCCCGAGCGGCCGCGGCCGTCTGTGTGGGATTCATCGCTCAGGGCGTGCTGGGCGGCATCTTCATTCGTTGAGCGCCGCCCTGAGATGAATAAAATGAAGGGTCCGAGCGGCCGATGAGGTCTCTGCAGCGTCACAGTTGCTGCAGGGAAGAGGGGGCATCGTCTACGGTCGCATCGGGCCGCAGACCAAGGCCTCACCGGTGCTCTCGACCAAGCTCAGCGCTGCCGCGACGGGCGAGCCGGACTTCGCCCTCTACAAGACCCCGGGCCCGGGGCCGCTCTCCCTCGACGAGGTCATCGAGGGGGAGGTGCGGGTGGAGCCGTGCTCACAGATGATCCCGGGCGCCAGCGATGTGTTCCGCTTCCGCATCTCCGACGTGTCGCTGGCGACCGGTGTGGTCGGGGGCGAGGAGCTCATTGCCACCTACGGGAAGCTGGGGGCGGCGGCGCTGCCCGTCGATCGCGTCGACCTGGAGGCGTTCCTCGCGGATCGCTACGGGCCGCTCTACTGATAGCCCCGGGCCTGGAGGGCGAAGAGGTGGGCGTAGCGCCCGTCGAGGGCCATCAGCTCCTCGTGGGTGCCCAGCTCGCTGATGCTCCCCTCGTGCAGCACGGCGATGCGATCGGCCATGCGCACGGTGGAGAACCGGTGCGAGATGAGCACGGTGATCTGATCGGCGGCCTGCTGGCGGACGCGGTCGAAGATCTGGGTCTCCGCTTCGGCGTCCATGGCGGCGGTCGGCTCGTCGAGGACCAGGATGTCCGCCTCGGAGCGCATGAACGCCCGCGACAGGGCGATCTTCTGCCACTGGCCGCCGCTCAGCTCCCGGCCCCCGGGGAACCAGCGCCCGAGCTGGGTGCGGTAGCCGTCGGGCAGGGCCTCGATGAAGGGGCTGGCGAGGCCCTTCTGCGCGGCGATCGCCCAGCGCTCGTCGTCCTCGAGGTGCGCCACGTCCCCCACGCCCACGTTCTCGCCGACGAGGAGCTGGTAGCGCACGAAGTCCTGGAAGATGACGCCGATGCGCGCCCGGAGCGCCGTCAGATCCCAGTCGCCGACGGCCGTCCCGTCGATCAGGATGCGCCCGCCCGTCGGCTCGTAGAAGCCGGACATCAGCTTGATGAGGGTCGTCTTTCCTGAGCCGTTCTCGCCGACCAGCGCCAGCTTCTCCCCCGGCTTGACGTGCAGCGTGAGCGCGTCGATCGCCGGCTCCGTGGCGTCCGGGTAGGCGAAGGTGACGCCCTCGAAGCGCACCCCGTCGCCGGGGCTGGCCCCGGTCAGCGCTCCGCCGCCGCGCTCGGGGGCCGCCTCGTCGAGGAAGTCGTAGAGGTTGGAGAGGTAGAGGTTGTCCTCGTACATCTTGCCGATGCTGGAGAGGGAGCTCGAGATGGCGGACTGGCCCTGCTTGAAGATGAGCAGGTACATCGTCATGTCGCCGAGCGTGATGTCCCCGGTGACCGTCTTGAGCACGATCCAGAAGTAGGCGCCGTAGAACGCGGCGGTGGAGAGCGCGCCGAGCGCGGTGCCCCAGAACCCACGCCGCAGAGTGAGATCCCGGTCCTCGGCGTAGAGCTTGGTGAAGATGTCCCGGTACCGCTGGAGCAGCATGTCCCCGAGCCCGAAGAGCTTGACCTCCTTGGCGTAGTCCTCGCGGGCCAGCAGGATCTCCAGGTAGTGCTGCTGCCTGACCTCGGTGGCGCGCCAGCTGAAGAGGCGGAAGGCCGCCTTGGAGAAGCGGGTCTCGGCCAGGAACGCGGGCAGGGCCGCCACAAAGAGCGCGGCCACCGCCAGGGGAGAGAAGGCGAGCAGCAGCCCGCCGTAGGTGATGAGCTGGATGCCGTTCTGCAGGAGCCCGAACACCCGGCGGACGAGGGCCAGCGGTCGGCTGGAGGCCTCCCGGCGCGCCCGGGTCATCTTGTCGTAGAACTCGGCGTCCTCGAAGTGCGTCAGCGTCAGCGAGCGCGCCTTGTCGAGGATGAGCACGTTGACCTTGTGGCCGAGCTGCGCCCGCAGGAGCTGCTCGGCGGTCATCAGGCCGCGCTGGGCGACGCTCATCAGGATGACGAGCCCGGCCTCGGCCGCGACCCAGGTCATCGCCGCGCTCTTGTCGGCGGCGGCGCCGGTCTCGGCCGCCAGCAGCACGCTGTCCACGATGAGCTTGCCGACGTAGGCCACGCCCGCAGGCATCAGGCCGGCGAAGAGCGTGAGGCCGGCGAAGAGGACCATCAGCCCGGGGCTGGTCTCCCAGACCAGCGCCAGCGCCTTGGGGCTGTACTGGAAGATGGAGAGGTAGCGCCGCAGGCGGTCAGAGGCCCCGGGCGACCCCCGATTGTTGGTAGGGTCGTTCAACGGTCACGCTTGTTGCATCGGAGTGAACCATCTCTCGACGGCTGCACGGTCTGCTGAAATGTCTGCCTCTCCTGCTCACCGCCTCCGCCTGCGTCAAGGACGGGAGGGATGATAGCGCCGCCTCGGACACCGACACCGTCACGGACCCCACGATCCCCACGGATCCGACGACCGGGGGCGACTCCGACACGGACACCGGCCCGACATCGACGGAATGCGCGCGGCTGCTGGACATCAGCGCGCCGGATTCGGGCGCGCCGGGGGCGCCGGTCGTGCTGGATGCCTCGGCGTCGGCCTCGGAGTACGCGGGCTACGCGATCGCCTGGACCGTGCCCCACGGTGAGCTCATCGATGAGGGCGGCGGCGTGAGCGTCTGGATCCCGGACGCGGGGGAGGCGACCCACCTGGACGAGGCGCTCCGCCTGACGGCGACCGCGAGCTCGGACGCCTGCCCCGAGCAGACGGCGGCGCAGGACTTTGCGCTGGGCTGGCCCGATCGGGAGCGGGTACTGGTCGTCTACAACCCCGAGGTCGAGGGCAGCGAGGACGTGGCGTCCGCCTACGCGGCGCTGCACGAGATCGCGGCATCGAGGCGCTGTGCCCTGGCCTCCGACGAGGACACGACCCTCCCCGGTGAGGACGCGGACGCATGGCTGGGCGCGCTCCAGGTCTGCCTGGACGCCGCCGGACCCCAGGTCCACTACATCGTCCCGGTCTACGGCGTGCCCTACCGGGTCACCGGGCGAATCGACGACATCGCGGGCACCGGGGCCAAGGCGACCGTGAGCCTCGACGCGCTGGCCGCGTTCGGCGCGGGCGGCGCGAGCTACACGGCGGCCATCTACAACCCAGCCTACCAGGACGGCGACTCCATGGCCGGCGTCTACTCGCCCAGCGTACCCTTCGGTGAGATCCGGGAGCAGGTCGAGGCGCAGACCGATCACGGCATGTGGATGGTCAGCCGGATGGACGGCGCGGACGCGGACGCCGCGCTGGCGCTGGTGGAGCGCGCCGGTCTGGCCCGGGAGCTGGCCGCCGCCGGCGCGCTGGACGGGGTGGTCTATGTGGACGGACGCTACGGAGACGAGCCGCCGACCAGCGACGACTTCGGCGCCTATGAGTACGGCGAGTGGAACATGTGGGGGACCCGCGCGCTGTTCGAGGGGCTGGGCTGGTACGACGTCGTCTGGGACGGCGACGACGCCGAGTTCGGGACGGCGCCCGCGCCGATCGAGTGCCCCGACGCCCTCTACTACGCGGGCTGGTACAGCTACTACAACTACAACGACGCCTTCACCTGGGCGCCCGGCGCGATCGGCGGGCACCTGGACTCCTGCTCGGCCTGTGACATCCGCGCGGGCGGCGTCGACGGCACCTGGGCCGCCGGGGCGCTGGAGCGAGGCATCACCGCGACCTTCGGGGCGGTCTCCGAGCCCTATGTCGCCGGGATGCCTGAGTATGACCAGTTCTTCCGCTACCTGACCGAGGGCGCCAGCTACGGCGAGGCCGCCTATGAGTCGACCGTGGTGGGGCTCTGGATGATGGTCTGGATCGGCGACCCGCTCTATCGACCGCACCCCAGCGGGGAGTGACGGCCGACAGAGCGGGATGAAACCGGTGTGAAAGAGCCTGGGGGCTTGGTCACTGGGCCGATCTCGGTCTATCATCCGGCCAACACCGACGGCTCGTGGGCTCCTCCCCACGGCGCGATGCACTAGTGCGTCAACTCATCAGCCCCGCCCACCACCTCCCCGGTTGGTCCCAATGAGCCCCTTCCTCCTCCTCTTGTCGCTGGTCGCCTGCGAAGACGACAAGGGCGTCGACACAGCCACCATCGACACGGCGATCATCACGCCGGGCGACGACACCGGCGTGACCTCGACCCCAACGGACTCCGTCACCTCGGACGACACGGGCATCGAGACCGGCATCATCACCCCCGGTGATGACACGGGCACCACCGCGACCGACGACACGGGGATCGAGACCGGCATCATCACCCCCGGTGACGACACCGGCGGCGACACCGCGGGCACCGACACCGTCGACACCGAGGAGGAGAAGGAGGGGGCCCCCGAGGTCGCCTGGCTCGATCCCACCGGCGGCGAGTACCTCTACGGCGCGGTGGACCTGCTCGTGGACGCCGTCGATGACGTGCTGGTCGTCTACGTCGAGTACTACGTGGACGGCGGGCTCATCGACTACGACATCGACGGCGAGCCCTGGCAGGTGACCTGGGACTCCGACGCCTTCTCCGAGGGCCCCCACACGCTGACCGCGATCGCCTACGACGACGTCTCCGAGGCGGGCGAGGCCAGCATCGACGTCATCGTCGATCGCACGCCTCCGGACGTCATCATCGACAACCCGACCGACGGGGCGGACGTCTCCGGGGTGGTCTCGGTCGAGGCCAACGTGGTCGAGGTCAACCTGGACTACGTCGAGTTCTACATCGACGGCGCGCTCGTCAGCACCTACGCCGCCGCCGATCCCCTGGTCTACAGCTGGGACACCCGGGGCTGGGACACCGGCTCCTACCCCATCGAGGTCATCGCCTACGACCTCGCGGGACACTCCGGCAGCGACAACATCGACGTCAACGTCGTCAGCGCGCCGGACGTCTACATCATCGAGCCCGGTGACAGCGACGTCGTCTCCGGCACCACCGACCTCGTGGCCGAGGCCACCGACGACGGCACCATCGAGCAGCTCGAGTTCACGCTGAACGGCCTGCTCTACGACACCCTGACCGGCGCCTCCCCCTACAGCAGCAGCTGGGACACCTGCGGCGTCACCCCCGGCTACGTGGTCATCGAGGCCGACGCCCTGGACGACGAGGGCCTGACCGGCTCGGACAGCATCACCGTCGAGGTCGATCAGCCCTTCGAGATCGACATCATCGCCCCCTCGGGCGGCGCGGTCGAGCCCAGCGAGGCGCTGCTCAACACCCTCTACGACGATCGCGGCATCGTCAGCGTTGAGTGGGACGTCGACGGCGCGAGCATCTCCTCCTCCGCGACCTCCAGCGCCCTCCCGGGCGACGTGACCTGCGCCTACGAGTGCGGCTGCGACTACTACGACCAGACCGGCGACATGACCGGGCTCGGCGACGGCACCCACACGCTGACGGTCACCGCCACCAACGACACCGGCGAGACCGCCTCGGACTCCGTCACCATCACCATCGACTCCGATGAGGACGACGACGGCACCCCCGGTGAGGAGTGGGGCGGCGACGACTGCGACGACTCGGACGCGGACATCAACCCGGACGCGGATGAGCTCTGCGACGGCATCGACAACGACTGCGACGGCCTCATCGACGAGGATCCGACCGACGGCGACACGTACTACGCGGACGATGACAGCGACGGCTTCGGCGACGCTGGTGACTCGGTCGAGTCCTGCGACGAGCCCACCGGCTATGTCGAGAACCCCGACGACTGCGACGACACCGACAGCTCGGTCAACCCGGACGCCAACGAGATCTGCAGCGACGGCATCGACAACGACTGTGACGGCACCATCGACGAGGCCGACGGCGACGGCGGCGGCACCTGGTACGCGGACGACGACGGCGACGGCTACGGCGACCCCGGCGACTCGGTCGAGGCCTGCGAGGAGCCCCCGGGCTACACCGACAACGACGACGACTGCGACGACACCGACGGCTCGGTGAACCCGGACGCGGACGAGATCTGCGACGACGGCATCGACAACGACTGCGACGGTCTGGTCGATGAGATCGACGGCGTCGGCGGCGACGACTACTACGCGGACGACGACGGCGACGGCTTCGGCGACCCCGGCGACGTGGTCTCGGCCTGCGACGAGCCCGATGGCTACACCGACAACGACGACGACTGCGACGACACCGACGGCTCGGTGAACCCCGACGCGGACGAGATCTGCGGCGACGGCATCGACAATGACTGCGACGGCACCGTCGACGAGGCTGACGGCGTCGGCGGCGACACGTACTACGCGGACGATGACAGCGACGGCTACGGCGACGCCGGCGACTCGGTCGAGGCCTGCGAGGAGCCCCCGGGCTACACCGACAACGACGACGACTGCGACGACACTGACGTCACCATCAACCCCGACGCGGACGAGATCTGCGACGGCGTCGACAACGACTGCGACGGCACCGTCGATAACGACGACGCTATCGACGCGGACACCTGGTACGCGGACGACGACGGCGACGGCTTCGGCGACGCCGGTGACACCACCGATGCCTGCGATGAGCCCGACGGGTACACCGACAACGACGACGACTGCGACGACACCGACGTCACCATCAACCCGGACGCGGACGAGATCTGCGACGGCGTCGACAACGACTGTGACGGCCTCATCGACGACGACGACGACTCCCTCGACCTCGGCACCGCCGACACCTGGTACATCGACGACGACGGCGACGGCTACGGCGATCCCGGCGGCGCCACGGTGACCGCCTGCGACGGCCCCCCCGGCTACGAGGATGACGACGACGACTGCGACGACACCGACGCCACCATCAACCCCGACGCGGACGAGATCTGCGACGGCGTCGACAACGACTGCGACGGCGGCACCTCCGAGGACGGCGTGGTCACCCTCGACGGCAGCGGCACCTACACCACCATCCAGTCGGCCCTGAACCTGGCCGGCGACGGCTCGGTGCTGACCATCTGCGACGGCACCTACTACGAGGCGCTGACGGTCAACGACGCGGTCACGCTGGAGTCCCTGAACGGGGCCTCCGCGGTGACCATCAACGCCAACAGCGGCGGCAGCGCCGTCAACGTGAGCTCCGGCGCCTCCGTCGAGATCCAGGGGCTGACCCTGACCGGCGGCATCGGCACCTACGAGGCCAGCGTCAGCGGCCGCATCGGCGGCGGCGTCAACGGCTACTACGCCGACGGGATCGAGATCTACGACTCGATCATCGAGTACAACTCGGCGGGCCTCGGCGGCGGCGTCTTCGGCAGCGGCTTCGCCGACGACATCATCGAGGACACAGTCATCCGCGACAACTCCGCCACCTACGGCGGCGGCGTGGCGGGCTTCGGCTTCGCCTTCGCCGGCGTGGACGTCGAGAACAACGACGCCAGCTACGGCGGCGGGCTGTGGCTCTACGCGGACCTGACCACCATGGACGCGGACACTGTGGTCGCCGACAACTACGCCCTCATCGGCGGCGGCGTCTACCTCGACAACGCCGACCTGGTGCTGGACCCGGCCTCCACCATCATGAACAACGAGGCGGACCTGACGACCGGCGGCACCGGCGGCGGCGGCGGGCTCTACATGGACAACGCCACCCTCTCCGGCGGCATCGTCAGCGGCAACACGGCGGGCGACTACGCCGGCGGCATCTTCGTGGACGGCAGCTCGTCAGCCCTCGACGACGTGGCCATCGAGGACAACGAGGCCGACTACGGCGGCGGCGGCGTGCTCTTCTACGCGGCGGACATCACCGTCACCGACCTGAACATCGCCGGCAACTCCGCCTACCTCGGCGGCGGCGTCTGGGCCGAGCAGCTCAACATCGAGCTCCGCAACTGCACCATCGAGGACAACAGCGCTGACTACGGCGGCGCGATCCTCGCCTACATCGCCGACGACGTGAACCTGCGCAGCTCGATCATCAACGACAACAGCGCCAGCGTCGAGGGCGGCGGCGCCATGGTCATCGGCTACTGGGTCGCGGGCTCGCTGGTGTACGACTCGCAGATCAGCTCCACCAGCAGCGACTGGGGCTCGGGCTCGACCAACAACTCCCCTGAGGACGTGTGGGTCGACGCCTGGGACACCAGCTACAACTACGGGACCTCGTCCAGCTTCACCTGCTCCCAGTCCCTGGGCGGCTGCTTCTGAGCTCCCTCCGGGCTGAGTGACCGCGCCGGGGGGCTACTCCAGCCAACCCCGGCCGGTCCAGCCGTAGCTGCAGGGGATCTCGGGGAAGGTCGCGCCCTCGGACTCCCCGATCATCATCTCGCAGTACTCGTCGGTGTCGTTGACCGGCGCGGCGACCGCGTCGATCTGGTAGTCGAAGCTGTTCTCGCCGGTGATGGTCGCCGAGAAGGTCGCGTCGATGCGCATGGTGCAGATGCCGTGCTCGATGTCGATGTAGCCGATCATCTCCAGGCGGTTGTCCACGATCTCGCCGGCCAGCAGCATGCCCTCGCCGTCGGCGTTGATACAGTTCTCGTCCGCGGTGATGGCGAAGGGGTTCTCCTCGCCGACGTGGATGTGGTAGCCGTTGCCGACCTCGTTCTCACAGCCGTTGTAGAGCGCGGCGTCCGTGGAGACGGTGTAGGTGCCGCTCGCCATCGGCCAGTCGCCCGACGTGGGAGTGCACTCCTCGAACTCGAAGACATCGGGGCCGGTGTCCTCGGCCTCCTCGGTCTTGGTGGCGCAGCCGACCGCCGCGAGGGTGAAGAGGGCGAGGGAGAGCAGGGTCAGGTGTCTTGTACGCATGCGCGAATGGTAGCACTTGAAAGCACTCTTCCGCAGCAGGTCAGCTCGTGACATAGTTGAGGTCAGATTCCGGGAAGATCGAGCCCCTATGACCCGTCCGACAAGCGGACTCGCGAAGCTACGAAGCGGCCTGCTGCTCGGGTTCGTGGCCGCCGCGCTGTTCGCAGCGTTCTACTCCATCGATCTCGTCAACTACGACGGGCCGAACCCGCTGAACCCCACGCTGATGAGCCCCGCGGCGCTGCGTGACTCGCTGGGCAACCTGCCGGAGGTCGTGGTCGCGCTGCTGGGCATCGCCATGACGGTGGTGAGCATCCTGGTTCAGCTCGCCGCGACCCGGTACACGCCGAAGATCACCGGCCTCTTCCTGCGCGACTCCACCAACGTCGCGGCGCTCGCTTTCTTCGTGACCACCACGGTCTTCTGCGTCTGGGTGAGCTTCGCCATCACCGACGACTTCGTGCCCTACACCCTGGTGATGGTGACGCTCGGGCTCATCTCCTTCTCGGTGCTGCTCCTGGTGCCGTACTTCGGGTACGTCTTCGAGCTGGTGGATCCGGAGCGGGTGCTGGAGCGCATGGGCGAGCAGAGCCTCCAGCTCACCCGCAGCGATCAGGGCTCGCGGGGGCTGCGTCGCCGCCAGGCCGAGCTGCTGAGCACCGTCGAGAACATCGCGTCGGTGGGCGTGAACTCACTGCACCAGCGGGAGCGGGTCATCGCCGGCCGCGGGGTGCTGGTGCTGCGGGACTTCCTCCTCGCCTACCTGGAGGGCAAGCCGGGGATGGACGCTGAGTGGTACCGCATCAGCGGCGAGGTGATCCGCAACTCGGACTTCGAGTCCCTGGCGGTGGAGTCCAGCCGGCTGCTGGAGAAGCGTAAGGTCTGGGTGGAGTGGAAGGTCCTCCGGCAGTACCAGATCCTCTACGCCGAGGCCGGGGGCACCCTCGAGGACGTGGCCCGCCAGATCGCCATCGCCAACCGGCAGGTCGGGGAGCAGGCGCTGCTCCGGCGGGATCGGCCGGCGCTGGACCTGATCCTGAAGTACTTCAACACCTTCCTGCGCATCGACATCAACGGCAAGCGGGTGCGCGGCGCCTACAACCTGCTGCATCAGTACCGGCAGCTCGCCGAGGTCGCGACCCGCGCCGAGCACCACGACGTCACCGCGCGCATCGCGACCCACCTGCTCTACTACGCCCACATCGCGACCCACGCCGGGCTGGACTTCATCTGCGAGACCATCGCCTACGATCTCGCCGCCCTCTGCGAGCTGGCGCACGGCATCGGCGCCCCGGATGAGCGCGTGCTGCTGGACGTGCTGCTCAAGGTGGATCTGCCGCCGGAGCAGCCCAATCAGGATCGCGCCCTGCGCGGCGTCCGCAAGGCCCAGTCCAAGCTCGCCGCCTACTACCTCTCGGTGGACGCCTGGGGCCTCGCCCGGGCGATCTGGGAGGACATGGCCGGCGAGCCCGAGTGGCGCCTGCGCTCCATCCGCAAGGAGCTGATGGCCGTCGAGAGCCGGGAGTTCTGGGAGGTGGTGGACCGGGGCACCAACTTCGACTTCCTGGATGAGGACCGGCGGCCCTGCCTGGAGCAGTTCTTCACCTGGTTCGAGTTCGGCGCGCCGCTGGGGCCGGGCGAGGTACCCGTCGACGCCACCTGGGAGACCGAGGAGATCGGCGGCACCGAGGAGATCACCGGCACCGAGGAGATCACCGGCAGCGATGAGGGCAGCGATGAGGGCGCGGTGCTGAACCCGCCGCTGGGTGTCGAGGTCGAGCCGTGATGTTGGCGGGCCTCCTGCTGGCGCCCGCGCTCGCGGGCGGCCCGGAGCCCGTTGATGTGCCCGCGGTGCTGGACCACGACGAGCACGATCGGCTGCTGGAGACGGTCCGGGGGCCGGACGGGCTGGCCCCCACCCACGGACGGGGCCCGGACGGCGTGGTGCGGCCGCTGGGCGAGTACCTGCCGCCCATCCCGCCGGTGCCGATCAAGGAGCCCCGAGACGCCGCGGTCGGCCCCCCGCTGGATCACCCGGGCGCCTCCGATGGCTTCCTCTCCGGCCGGGCGGTCTATCTGAGCCAGTGCCACGGCTTCATCTGGTTCGACTCCCTCAACGGCTTCTCCACGCAGCGGGGGAACCTCTTCGACACGGTCGAGGACTTCCACAACCCGGAGGGCCTGAACCAGTACCTGGCGCCCTATCTGGAGAACGCGGGCGCGCGGGTCTTCACCACCAAGGAGCGCGACTGGACCTCGGAGATGGCCATCGCCGACAACGACGGCGACGGCTACAGCGAGGGCGGCGGCGGCTTCGAGGGCGGCCCCGCCGGCTTCCGGGACGAGGGGCGCTGGGGCTACGGTGAGGATCCATTCGACGCGGGCGGCACCCGCCGCTTCCCCGCCGCGGGGGGCGGGGTGGCCACCTGGATCCCCGAGGTGCCGCGCGACGGCTGGTACGCGGTCTACGTCACCTGGGACGCTGCCAGCGAGAACGCGCCCGACGCGCACTACCGCATCACCCACCCGGGCGGGGTGATCGATCGGGTGTACGACCAGACCGTGCACGGATCCACCTGGCAGTACGTCGAGCGGCTCTACCTCCCGGCGGGCGCGGGAGGGCTCGTCGTCGAGCTGATCGGGGACTCCAGCCACGGGGACCGCTGGCTCTCGGCGGACGCGGTCCGGATCGGCGGCGGGCGGGGAGACGTGACCCGCCACGGCGAGGGCACGGAGCAGGCGCGCTGGGAGGAGGGGGCCATCCTCTACACCCAGTGGAACGGCGCACCCACCTCGGTCTACGACCCCTACTACGACGGCGACGGATCCGACCCCTCCAGCCGCTCCCGCTGGGCCGACTGGGAGCACCCCTCCGGCGAGGACGCGGTCTACCTGTCCTGGCACTCCAACGCCGGCGGGGGCACCGGCACGGTCACCTACACCTACGAGAGCGGCGGCACGCTGGGCGTCGATGGATCGGTCGAGCTGGCCGACCGCGTACAGGAGGAGATCGTCAACGCCATCCGGGCGCTGTGGGACGGCGAGTGGCGCGACCGGGGGCTGGCCACCGCCGGGTTCAGCGAGGTCAACCCCTCCCACAACGACGAGATGCCGGCGATCCTCGTCGAGCTGGCCTTCCACGACCTCGAGTGGGACGCGGAGCTCTTGAAGGAGCCCGGCTTCCGGCGGGACGCCTCCCGGGCCATGTACCGCGGGGTGGTGCGCTACTTCGCCGATCGGGACGGGATCCCAGCGGTCTACCTGCCGGAGCCGCCGGCGGCGCTGTCGCTGGTGCACCGGGACGGCGCGCCGACCCTGAGCTGGTCCCCGGGGCCGGCGGGCGACCCCTACGGCGACGCGGCGGAGAGCTGGCTGGTCTTCACCTCGCCGGACGGTCGCAGCTGGGACAGCGGCTTCTCCGTCTCCGACACCCGGGTGACCCTGGCGCTGCCGCCGGGTGAGGCTGCCTTTGTGCGGGTCGCCGCCGTGAACGCCGGGGGCGTGAGCTTCCCCTCGGAGGTGCTCGGGGCGCGGGCCTCCTCGGATGGGCAGGCGCCGGTGCTCATCGTCAACGCCTTCGATCGCCTGCAGAGCTCCACGCTGCTGTGGGAGGACTACGGGGGCTCCATCGGCGCCGTTCGCCGCATGGATCTCGATCGCATGAACCGCTTCGACGCCGCGGTGCCGCACGGGATCGCGGTCGACGCGATGGGCTGGCCCTTCGACGCGACCTCCGATGAGGCGCTGGGCGACCTGGATCTCGACGCCTACCGGGTGATCATCTGGGCGGCCGGCGAGGAGTCCACCGCCGACGAGACCTTCTCCAGCGCCCAGCAGAGCGCGCTCCGGGCCTACATCGAGGGCGGCGGGGCGCTCATCGCCAGCGGCTCGGAGATCCTCTGGGATCTGGACAACAGCGGGGGCTCGGACGATCGGGCCTTCGCCGTCGAGGTGCTGGGCGCGGCGATGGCGAGCGACGACGCGGGCACGACCGCGGTGGACGGCGCGGGGCTGCTGGCGGGGCTCGCGCTGGACTTCGGCGAGGCGGAGAGCGGCCGCTACCCGGTCGAGTATCCGGACAGCCTGGACAGCGATCGCGAGGTCATCGCCACCTACGCCGGGGGGGCCGTCGCCGCCGTGCACGGGGAGGGCGTGGCGCTCTTCGGCTTCCCCCTCGACTGCGTCGGTGAGCCCTCGGCCCTCGCTGGGGTGATGGCGGCGCTGCTGCCCGCGCTGGCGCCGGACTACACGCCGCCGGAGGACGAGCCCTCGGGGCCCGGCGGCGGTCCGGGCGGCGATGACACGGGCGACGATGACACCGGCTCCGGTCCCCCGGACGGTGGCGGCGGCCCTGGCGGCGGCCTGGCCGGTCCGTCGGCGCTGGCCGGCTGGGAGCGGGTGGGCGCTGACGCGCTCGGCGGCTGCGGCTGCGCGGCCTCGGGCGGGCGATCCCCCGGCTGGCTGATCGGGCTATTGGGGCTGCTTCTGTTGAGGCGGAGGCGGAGATGATCGCGCTGTTGTTCTGGCTGGGCTGCACCGGCAAGGACGTCGACGAGAGCCCGGATACTGCTGACACTGCTGACACTGCTGACACTGCCGACACGGGTGACAGCGCCGACACGCTGCCAGTAGCCGACGGCTGCCGGGCCCAGCCCGCGGACGCCGATCGGGATCGGGTCGTGGTGTTGGGGCTCCCCTACGACGCCTCGGGGGGACAGGCGGACGCCTGGGCCGCGCTGAGGCTGACCGCCGACGGCGAGCTGCTGGACGACGGCGCGCGCTTCACCATGGGCCGCGGCCTGCTGGGAGAGGTCGCCTTCAGCCCGGACGGCACCCTCGGAGTCGCGGCCCAGGACGACGGCTCCATCGGGGTCTTCACCGTCGCGGACGACGGATCGCTCACGGTCGTCGAGGCGCGCTTCGACCCCGGCTTCTACGCGGTCGCCGTGGAGGTGGACCCGAGCGGTGAGCGGGCGTGGGTGGTCGACGGGAACTGGGTCGAGAACGGCGGCGGCGTCTACGAGGTGCCGCTCGACTGCGAGACCGGCGCCCCCGGTGAGCCGACCCTGGCCATGGCGGTGAAGCTCGGAGTGGACCTGATGATCCTGCGCCGCCAGCTCGACCGGGCGGTCGTCGTCGGCTGGGAGGCCGAGGGGGCAGGGGACGCCTCGGCGGAGGTGCACCTGCTGGACATGGACGCCGGCCCCGAGCTGCTCGGCAGCGCCGAGGCCTTCGGGGACGACGAGGCGCTGCTGAGCGCCGCCGCGGTCACCTTCGACGATCAGTACGCGCTGGCCGCGGACTACTCCCCCTGGTCCGGGCTGCCCAACCGGGTGGCCGCCGTGAGCGTCGCTGGCGACACGCCCGAGCCCGTTCAGGTGCTGGAGATCTACGATCCGGTGGCCATCATCCCGTCGCCCTTCGACGACCTGATCCTGGTCTCCAGCGGATACGGCGACGCCATCGAGTCCATCACCTACAGCCCCGGGGACGCCGCCCCCTTCGCGGTCGGCCCGACCATCGCCACCAGCGCGCTGCCCTCGGCCGGCGTCGTGATCACGCGCGGTCCGCTGGCGGGGCTGGCGCTCATCTCGGAGAACCAGGGGATCCGCGGCGTGCGCTTCGAGGGCGGCGGCGCGGCGACGGATCTGCGGATGCTGTACGAAGGCGACGGGCTGGACGCCATCGCCGGAGCGATCGGCGTCCAGCCCTGACCGGGGATCAGTCCAGCGGCTTCAGCAGCAGCGCGGCGCGATGATCCGCCGTGGAGGCGGCCTGGATACCCGCCTGCAGGCGCTGGGTGTCCACCGTCAGCGAGGGCGGCCCCACCGGCCCGCCGCTGTCGTCCAGCGCGCCCACGAAGTAGCGGGTGCGGGCGTAGGCCACCTCGCCGGCGTCGTCCCGGATGAAGGTGAGCAGGACGCCCTGGCCATCGAAGGTCGCGACGAAGTTGTCCGGCGTGTAGGGCTGCAGCGCCACGTCGTAGGGGTAGCTGATGTCATCCAGGGTGGGGCAGCTGAGGTTCAGATCCCCGGACTCGGTGAGCAGCACGTCGAAGTCGCCGATGTTCCAGGGCTCCAGGTAGTGCCCGACAAAGTCGCCGTGGCGCTCGGGATCGATGGTCCAGTCAGGCGGCGTGCCCGGCTCCGGCAGCTCGACCAGCCGGAGCAGCTCCCCGAGGGACTGGTTCAGGTAGGCGCCGTCCGTGTTGGCGAGCGCCGCGATGCCCACCTCCAGCTCCGGGAGGTAGTACAGATCCGCCGAGAAGCCGGGGATGGCGCCGCCGTGGGAGATCATGGTGAGGTCGTACCAGTCGTCGCCGAAGTAGAAGCCCTGCTGCACCTGGAGGCCGTAGCCGTACCAGGTCTCCGTCCCGATCCCTTGGTCGACCTGCGGGGCGCTCATGGACTCCCGCAGGTCGTCGGCGAGCACCGCGTCGTCGCCGTAGAGGAGGAACTGAGCGAAGGCCGTCAGGTCCAGCACGCTGGACCAGGCGAAGCCGGCCGGCCGGCCCCAGGCGTTGTCGTAGCTGTCGGGCTCGGCGACCACGGATCCCACCCCGGTGTTCCAGTCGACCGTGGCGCCGGAGGCGTAGTCGCCGTCAGCGAGCACCTCCTCGCCCAGGAAGTAGGTGCGGTCCATGCCCAGCGGGGTGAAGAGATCCGCGTCCAGCGCCTCCCGGTAGTACCGGCCGTCGGCCAGCTCGAGCGCGAGCCCCGCGTAGGAGTAGTTGGGGTTGGAGTAGTTCCACATCACCCCCGGGGGGGCGATGAACGGGAGCCCGGCGGCGATCTCTCCCGTGAGAACGTCCTCCAGCAGCTCGTCCTCGGAGCCCCAGTCGACCGCCACGTAGTCGTAGAGGCCGCCCTGGTGGGTCAGCAGGTGCGAGAGCATCACATCGTCGGCGACGCCCGGGCTCAGCGCGAAGTCCAGCCCAGGCACAGCCGTGGTCAGCGAGTCGCTGAGCGCCGCGCGGCCGGCCTCCACCTGCTGGAGCAGGCCCGCGGCGGTCATCATCTTGGTGATCGAGCCGATGCGGAAGAGGGTCGTGTCGGCGACCGCCCCCCCGTCCGTCGGGTGTCGCTCACCGAAGCCCGCGGAGAAGACCAGCGCGTCCCCCTCGAACACCGCCGCGGCGAGACCGGGCGCGTCGCCGGCGAGACGATCGATCTCCAGGGCGTCCGCCAGCGCGTCGAAGCGGGGATCCCAGTCGGGGACCGTGTCCGTGGTCTCGTCGACGCCGGTGTCCGTGTCAGCAGTGTCAGCAGTGTCAGCAGTGTCAGCGGTGTCCGTGACATCCGTGACAGAGGTGTCATCGGCGGCGGTGGTGTCCGTGTCGTCGTCTTTGTCAGTGCAGGCAGCGAGCAGGCTGACAATCAGCAGCGTCCATCTCATCTCGGGGCTCCTCGGTAGGTCGGGCTCAGCCTTACGGCGAGGCGCCGGCAATATTCCCCGTGGCGCTCAGCATCACATCAGGGCAGGGCCTCGATGTCCGCGGCGGTGCAGTCCTTCGGGGCCCGTATCGGATTGCAGCGGGCGGGCTCACCGTCGGTCATGTCGAACCAGTAGTCCCGATCGCTGACCGGCGCCGGGTAGTCCGAGCTCAGGAAGTTGGCGCCGCTCGCCAGGCTCGCCGCCAGCTTGTCGGCGTTGTCCGCGTCCGAGTCCTCCGCCGAGTCCACGTTGCTGGTCACCACGAACCCGGCGATCACCAGCTCGGCGACCGCCGCCGCGTCGGTCTGGGCGTCGTTGATCTTGAAGAAGGCGGCGAAGGGATCGTCGGCGCTGTCCGAGTCCACGAACATGAGCCTGCCCTCCAGGTTGTCGGCCCCGTCCAGGTAGTCCTCGCGGTGGGCGTCGCTGTCCAGCAGGGAGAAGATGACCCGGCCCCGCAGCTCACCGAGGGTAGGCCAGCCGTCGGCGGCGATGGCCTGGGGCAGGGTGTCGTGCGCGCCGCGCACCTCGTCCGGCGTCAGCACCCGGTCGATCGGGAACACCGAGAGGATCTCGGCCTCCAGATCGCCGTAGCGCCCCGTGATGCTCTCGAGGGTGAAGTCCAGGATGTCCACGTCATCCTTGGGTGCCAGACGAAGCCCGGCTCCAGGTGGTAGCTGTTGTGGGTGCCCTTGGCCTGGATGTCCGGCAGGGTGAGGAGGTCGTCGAGGGGGTAGACCACGGCCGGCGTCGTGCCGCCGGTGTCGCTGGTGTCGTCGCCCGTGGGCCCCGTGTCATCGCCGCCCACGGGGCCGGTGTCCGTCTCCTCTTGTCCGGTGTCCGCGGAGTCGGGCCCGCTGTCGGTCGAGCCGGTGTGCGGCTCGCTGTCGCCGCCCGCGGCCGTGTCGTCCCGGCCGGTCTCGGGCGTGACATCGCCGCCCGCGGCGGTGTCTACGGGGATCTCGCCGTCGCCGTCACAGGCGAGGACCAGGAGGAGGGTGAGCATGGTTTCAAGCTACCACCCCGGTAGTGAGTTGACCTACATCCAGCGCCGCAGCGCTCGACACCTTACAAGCGTACACGCTACGCTTACACACACCTGCATTATGCAAGGCACCCAGGAGTTCTTATGATCCGCTCTCTCATCGTCGCTGGCGCCCTGGCCTTCTCCATCCCCGCCGTGGCCTGCCCCATGGCTGACGCCGCCTCCTACAAGACCGCCGCCGCCGAGGTTGAGGATGCCGAGGGCACCAAGGTCGCCCTGAAGGTCGACGGCATGCACTGCGGCGACTGCTCCAGCAAGGTCACCAAGGCCCTCACCGACATCGACGGCGTCAAGGCCGCCGCTGTCGACTACCAGACGGGCGAGACGGTCATCGCCATCGATGACACCAAGACCAGCTCCGCCGCGCTGATCGAGGCCATCGCCGAGACCGGCTTCACCGCGACCCTGAAGAGCTAGATCCCGGCCGCTACACGAAGAAGTCCGGCGTGAGCTGAGCGCCGGGGGTGACGGAGTACCCCTCGAGGTCCGTCACTCCCTCGCTCATCAACACCTCATCGTCGATGAAGAAGTTGCCCGTGTGCTCGCGAGAGGGTCGGGTCAGCACCGCGTGGGCCGCGTCGGCCATGATGTCCGGCTTGCGGCTGCTCTGCATCACGGCCTCGCCCCCCAGCAGGTTCTTGATGGCGGCGGTGGCGATGGTGGTGCGCGGCCAGAGCGCGTTCACCGCGACCCCCTTGCTGCGGAACTCGCCGGCCATTCCCAGCACGCACAGGCTCATCCCGAACTTGGCCATGGTGTAGGCGACGTGCGGCGCGAACCAGCGCTCCTCCATGTTGAGCGGCGGCGAGATGTTCAGGATGTGCGGGTTCTCGGCCTTCAGCAGGTGGGGGAGGCAGGCCTGGGAGACCAGGAAGGTGCCCCGGGTGTTGACCTGGTGCATCAGGTCAAAGCGCTTCATGGCGGTCTGGAGGGTGGGGGTGAGCTGGATGGCGCTGGCGTTGTTGATGACGATGTCGATGCCGCCGAAGGCCTCCACGGCCTTGGCCACGGCGGCGTAGACGACCTCCTCCTTGCGCACGTCGACGATGAGCGGCAGCGCCTTGCCGCCCGCCGCCTCGATCTCCTCGGCGGCGCTGTAGATGGTGCCCTCCAGCCGCGGGTGGGGCTCGGCGGTCTTGGCCGCGATCACCACGTTGGCGCCGTCCCGGGCGGCGCGCAGGGCGATGGCCTTGCCGATGCCGCGGCTGGCGCCGGTGATGAAGAGGGTCTTTCCGTTCAGGCTGCGGTCCTGGCTCATGGCGGGCTCCAGTGCGGGGTGGGGATCGCGATATACGTAGCGCATGACTGAACCGAACCCCAAAGCGCTGCCTGCTCCCCGTGTCGTTGACGGCGGCGCCGGGCTGTGTGTCTTCGTCGGCCTGGGCACACCTCGCGACGTCAGCGAGGCGCAGCTCGTCGCCTGGGTCGCCGAGGCGGTGGCGCTCGCCCGCGCCATGGGCGGCCGCAAGATCTGCACCCGGCCCAACGCGGCGGCGCTCAGCGCGGCCTACCGGAGGGCGCTGGAGGGCGCCGGCTTCGTCCATCGCGGAGACCGCGTGGAGTTCAAGACACCGATCGCCGGGCTCCCTGGCGACGAGGGCAGCCCGCTCGCCTGGAAGACGCTGACCGAGGTCGGTGAAGAGGTCGCGGCCGCGGCGCTGGGGCTCGCCGCCTCGGGAGACCCCCACGGGCTCACCCCCGACGAGGTGCCGCTGGAGATCATCCGCGGCTACCTGACCGATCCGGAGCTGACCTCGGCCCCGGAGTGTGTGCAGGTGGGCTACCTCGACGGGGCGGTGGCGGCCTTCGTGTGCGCACAGATCGCGCCGTCGGACGGCTGGTCCCGCATCACCTACATGGGCGTCGTGCCGGGGCTGCGCGGGCAAGGGCTGGGGCGCTGGGTGCACCGCCGGGGCTTCAGCATGATGAAGGCGCAGGGCGGGCAGGAGTACCACGGCGGGACCGCGGCGGAGAACCCCGCGATGCTGCACCTCTTCCGCGCGCACGGCTGCGCTGAGAAGTGGCGGATGTCCGAGTGGGAGAAGACGCTGAGCGAAGGGAGTGAGGCGTGAAGGGCTGGAGTCTGGCTGCGTGTCTGGTGCTGGCGCTCCCCTCGCTGACCGGGTGCGGCAAGGAGGAGGAGCCCTTCAGCAGCGCGTCCTCTCAGGACTACGACGGCGACGGCTGGATCGACGACGACTGCGATCCGGATGACCCGGACGTCAACCCGGGGGCCACCGAGTGCTTCAATGACGGCGTCGACAACGACTGCGACACCGGCACACCTGACGAGGTGGACGACGGCGAGGCACCGCAGATCGTGTCCTTCGTGATGGCGGACGGCGGACCCCACGACTTCGGGGAGGGGGAGGTGCCCTCGCTGGAGGGCAGCGTCGCCGTCACCGACAATCTGGATCAGGCCTCGCTGCTCGCGACCCTCTGGTTCGACAGCGTCGCGGACGGCGCCGTTGACACCTCCGGTGCCGGCACGGAGATCATCCTCAGCATCTCGGACGCGGGCTGCATCGGCGGCGCGCTCGACGCGGAGCTCTCCTTCTTCCTCTCGCTCGGCGGCGCGCTCTCCCACGACACGACCTATGACTTCGCGCTGGCGGTGACCGACGCCGCGGGCAACACCTCCGAGCCCGCCTCAGCGACGCTCACCACCCCGTCGGAGTAGGCCGGACAGGCGTTGACTGCGCTGATCAATCAAACGGAATATGCTGATCCCCCCAACGGCTGATCCGTAGATTCTGTACTTTGAACCTGACTCTCAGGTGGATTTGATGTTCCCTGTCGCCGACTGGCGGACGCCCGGTACGACCACGCACCTCGTGCACGCTCTGCTCGCCGAACGATACCCCCGTGACTTCGCCCGCTTGCAGCCGCTGCTCATCCGCTGTGAGCTGGAAGACCTCCAGCTCCTGATGGCGGCGTCGCCGTTCGTGCGCGACGCGGAGGAGCTCGAAGCCATCCTCATCAGCTACCTCGAGGGCGACGGCGAGCTGCCCCAGGTGATGCTCGGCAGGCTCGCTCCGGATGATCGCATGTGGGCCTGCTCCCGTGACGCCGGCGAGCTCACCCTGCGCTGGCTTCATGAAGCCCGGACGCCGGACGCTGAGGTCGAGCCCGACGCCATCGACGACGTCGGGCGCACCGCGGGCTGATCCCCAGCCGGTCTGGCGGGAATCGGTCAGGTTCTGTCCGGCATCGGTGGCAGCGGAGTGGGGGCGGTCAGGAATTGACCCAGGCGCAGCTTAGACCCAACGACGTAAACACGCGTCGAAGGTCCGATGAAACACAACCTGCAGGGCGTCCGCCGCCCCCACAGCAACCTCACTGACCAGAACCTGCAAGGCGCGAACCTGCAGGGGGCGTCGCTTCGGTACGCGGACCTCAGCCGCTCGACCCTACAGGATGCCTGCCTCCAGGGCGCTGACCTGCACGGCGCGAGGCTGCGGCGCTCCCAGCTGACGGACGCCCAGCTCCAGGGCGCGAACCTCAAGCGCGCCAAGCTGCGCGGCGCGGTGCTGCGCGGCGCGGCGCTGGACGGCGCCAACCTCCAGTACGCCCGCCTGGAGGAGGTGGACCTCCGCGGCGTCACCCTCTTCGGCGCGGACCTGCGCTACGCGCGCCTCACCGGCGCGGATCTTCGCGGCACCGACCTCCGCGGTGCGGTCCTGCAGGGCGCTGAGCTGAGCGGAGCGCTGCTCGCGGGACCGCCGGGGAGTGACGATACCCGGGCGGGCCGGGCGCGCGGCTCCTTCGCCTTCACGCGCCTCCAGGGCGTCGTGCTCCGGGGGGTGGACTTCGAGGACGCCGACCTGCGGGGCGTCGATCTGCACGAGACCTGCTTGCGGGGCTTCTGCTTTCGCGGCGCGGATCTGCGAGGTGCGGATCTGCAGCGGGTGGACCTGCGCGGCGCCGATCTGCGGGGGGCCTGCCTCGCGGGCGCTCGCCTGCAGTTCGCGCGGCTGGAGGAGGCGGACTTCAGCCGCGCGGATCTCCAGGGGGTGCGCCTCTATCGGGCCCGACTGGATCGGGTGAACCTGAGCGAGGTGAACCTCCAGGGCGCGGATCTGCGCCGCGCCATCCTGAAGGACGCCGACCTGCGCGGCGCGGATCTACAGGGCGCGAATCTGCTGAAGGCGCCGGCGGAGGGGGCCTGCTTCGACGGCGCGGATCTGCGCGGCGCCGAGGGCGCGCCCGAGCCCCGCGATCTCCGATCGGCGTCCTGAGCGGGTGTTTGGGAGGTGCTCCCGCCGCTCCCGAGCCCGCGCGCTCAGCGCGCTCAGCGCTCCAGCCCAGCCCCCCAGCCCCCCAGCCCTCGCTGATGCGAACGAAGAGAGCTCTGAGCGCGGAGCGCGACAGCTCCGATCATCAGAGCGATGAGCGAGCCTGCGAGCGATTCCCACAGGGCGCGGAATCATGCCCGGTAAGTCGCGCCCGCG